>Ga0172379_10000626_pt1 | contig 86126 bp, 84 predicted proteins | sample GrowelOW334metaG_FD_119756 | JGI IMG/M metagenome (GOLD analysis project Ga0172379, IMG submission 119756) | Groundwater microbial communities from an aquifer near a municipal landfill in Southern Ontario, Canada - Groundwater well OW334 metaG | ecosystem: Environmental > Aquatic > Deep... | reverse complement strand
GATTAAAACGAGCTATCAAACAATGGAATAATAATTACAATAATTTAGAACATTGCGCCCTGGACGGACTAACGCCAAATGAGGCCTTAGTTGGGGTGCAAAATGTGTGTGCCTAAAACATTGTCAACCTAATACTTAAAACGTGGTATCAATCCTACACATGAGAATACTTACTTACCGCTATCAAGCTAGCCAAAGAATTAATGGCTAGAGCCACCAATAGTTCTACTCCAAAAATACCACCGAAATTACTGGTAAAATAACTTAAAATATTAAAATTATAACCCATAAAGAAGGTTTCCAAATAAGGCTGTAGGAGGTTCAAGAATACGAGAAAACCCGTGACTACGATAATCATACTAACCACGGAATATATTAAGCTGGAGGCCAAAAATGGGCCCCTAATGAACCAATTAGAGGCTCCCACCAAACGCATAATGCCAATTTCGCTCTTATGGGTATAGATAGCCACTTTCACGGTATTATAAATAACCATTAAAGTAATTAGAATAAAAATAACACTCACCATAAAACCGGCATCACTAACCTTTCTCGTGATGTCATTTATTTTAGCCAACATCGCTTTGTGGTCTTCAAAATTACGTGACTCAATAATCGGATCGTCTATTTTATTAAGCGCATTAATTAAATCATTAAAATTATTAGCATCGACTGGTTTAATAATCAGACTAGGGGTTAGGGGATTTTTGTCTAGCTCACGCAAAGCCTCGATAATTTGTGGATCAGCTTCGTGATTTTTTTTAAAAATTACCAAAGCCTCTTCTTGAGAAAGATATTTTACTTCTTTAACATTAGGCAAAGAACTAACTCGCGCTTTAAGCGCCATAATCTTATCAGGCTCCGCTGTCGTTCTTAAATACAAACTAATATCCACTTTTTCTTTAACCGTCGCTACGGCCGCCGAGCTAATTGCCTTCACGGCTAAAAGTAAATTAACCGAAAATAAAGTTAATACCAAAATAATTACCGTCACCAAAGACAGCCAAACATTACGGACAATGTCTTGAAAACTAAATTTAAAAATTCTAAGTAAAGGAATCAACCGCATAACAATTAGTTAAAAGTTGAAAGTTAAAAGTTTATAAAGCAAATTTTATTTATTAATATAGTTGCTGTTTAACTTTACGAACTTTACAAACTTTATGAACTTATATGACGTATTTACCAACGGCCTGATCACTAACCAATCGGCCTTCGTGTAAGGTTAAAACTCGTTTGCGTAATTTATTAACAATATCTCGATTATGAGTAACAAGTACTACGGTCGTACCGAAGCTATTGATTTTTAACAATAAATCAATAATCTCTTTAGCATTAATCGAATCCAAATTACCCGTCGGTTCATCGGCCAATAAAATCTTTGGCTGATAAACTAGCGAACGAGCAATGGCGGCGCGCTGACATTCTCCGCCCGAAACTTCATTGGGGTAGCGATGCATTTTACTTTCCAAGCCGACAATTTTCATTACCTGCGGAGCGATTTTTTTAATCTTAGCCATCGGCTTACCACAAACCTGTAAAGCGAATTCTACATTTTCTAATAAAGTTTTCTTAGGTAATAATTTAAAATCTTGAAAAATTACGCCAATCTGACGACGCAAATAAGGAATATCGTGCTGACTAATTTTTGTAATATCCCAACCCCCCACATGAATAGCTCCGCGAGAGACCCGCTCTTCGCCAATCATCAGTTTAACCATAGTGGTTTTGCCGGTGCCTGATTGACCAACGAGCGACACAAACTCCCCTGGCTTAATATGAAAACTAACATCATCTAAGGCCACAACGTTAGGATTATAAAATTTAGAAACACCTTTTAGCTTGATCATATTAAGTTACCAATATATTTTATTAAATCAGCCATTTCATTAAAACTTTTGGCTCGGGTGGTCGCTCCCATACTCACAATAATAAAATTATCAATCCCCGATTTCACTCTAGTAGCCAAACAATAACCAGCCTCCACTAAATAACCGGTCTTAGAGCCGTTGATAGCAAATTTTTCGGCCTTAAGACTAGGCACCGACTGATCTAAAACTAATTTATTAGTATTTTTAATCGTGTGTTTAGAGCCACTAACAGTTTTAAAAGTGTAGGATGGCGTAATGCTAACCTTAGAAATATAATCATTTTTCAAGGCCTCTTTCATAATTACGGCGTAGTCATAAGCCGAACTAGTATTAGAACTAGACAAACCCGTCGGTTCAATAAAATGCGTATCACGAGCATTCCAAGAACGCGCTTGAGAATTCATGCGTTCCACAAATTCATCACGACTAATACCGCTAACTCTCACTAAGCTCTCTACGGCATTATTAGCTGAACCCACCAGCGCGCTATAAAATAAATCTTCTATTTTAATTTTTTCCCCATTTTTCAATTTCACTTTAGCGGATTCTCCTGGCTTACAATAAAGATAATTATATTTTTCGTCTTGAGTTTTATAACTAACAACTTGTTCTAGGTTCGGCTCTAAATCTAAAAATACTTTCATGGCCACAATTTTAGTTAAGCTGGCCAAAGGCGCCTTAGCGATACCATTTTTATCAAAAATAACTTCACCGGTAGTTTCATTCATAATCACCACGCTACGGGCGCTCAGCTTAGGACTGCTACCCACCGCCTCAGATTTAACTCCTAAAACTCGACCATTAGCGTCAGGTAAAATTTCCAAAGGACTAACCATAACATTAATAACTCCAGCCGAAGTCGGAGCTAAAGCCGTAAAAGCTTCTTTGTCCAGGTCCACTACTCTATCAGGATGTTTATCACGTTCTGGTCCCCAATCATTTACTGTAACCTCTACTGATTTACCATTATCAAGATTGGTCACACGCAATTTAGAACCCCGAGGAAAATCAGGTGAAGCAGCAAACAGACCTCCTCGATATTTATACCAACTAGCCTTACCAACAGTTAAAACACCTTTTTTAGAAAAAACCGCTAATCTAGCTGAGGTTTGTTTTAAGGAAGCAACAACCTTTTGCTCGGCTGGATAATCAGTGGTAGGCAAAGCTTTCCAGGTGGCAGTAGCTTCATCAAAATAATATACTTGTTTAAAATAATTATCTGCCTGATTATAATAAACACTAACGCTTAAAAATTGACTATCAATGCTTGAAGTAGAGGTTAAAGAAAATTCAAAAATATCACTAATTTTTTGCAAGCTCCAAGGTAAGTTGCCAAATTCTTTAATTTCAGACACAACCAACTCACCTGGACCAGTTAAACAACCCTCGGAAATTTCCAAGCCAAATTTATTCCCCAAAGTCTTAAGACTGTGGCTAGAAGAAAAATCACTAGCTCCCCAAGAAAATTTTTCCTGATTTAAAACCTCCACCTGGTTTACAAACGAACTAACAACCGGAGTAGTTGTGCTAGTACCAAAATAAAAACCATAAGTGCCATTAGCTAAATCCTCAGCCAAGGCATTGTTTACTAAAGTTAAATTGACAAAAAATAATAAAAATAGTATTGTAAAGATTCTTTTGAAGTTTTTCTTTTTCATATGCAAACAAAAAATTAAACACTTAACAATGTCTATGATATATTTTATTATATCATAGTCATCTCTTGAGACCAAATGCCACCTTAGCTCAGCTGGTAGAGCAACAATTGATTTTTAAAAACTAAGAGCCGACCTAGCTCAACTGGTAGAGCAACGGTATCGTAAACCGTAGGTTGCGAGTTCAAGTCTCGCGGTCGGCTCTTAGTTTTTAATCAAATAGTATCGCTCCGATTTTCTGAAAGAAAATCGTGAGTCCTCGATATTCTACAAATTTTACTTTAAGTAAAATTTAAGAATATCGGGATAAACCGTAGGTCGTCGGTTCGAATCCGACAGGTGGCTCAGACACATTTAAAAATCCGCCTCGGGCGGATTTATTTTTCTAAAAGAAAATAATCAAACCACCGTTGCCAACGTTCTTGTAGACCAACTGTTTCCGATATATCATCACTTACCACTGGTTCTGAATCATTAACTACGGCTGGAGAATTACTGGAAGTCGTCACCACAACAACTTTCTCCCCTTCTTGTTTTAAACCCATTTTTAACTTAGCTTGTTCTTCCACGAATTGATTTGATTGCAAGTATTGCACCATTTTTTTAAAGCCTGAATTTTGTGCTTGTGCCCGAGCCGCTTCAGTCTTTAAAGCGTTAATTTCATCATCAATGGCACTGGTTTTATTCAAAACATTGAACTGAGCTGATAACAGCAAACCTAAAACTACCACCAAAAATAGGCTCATCCATATCTTTAGCCTAAAGAAACCAAATTTACGATGTGACGGTTGACCAAACATAATCTTATTATACAAGGACCAGCATTTAATGACAAACGGGGAACGATTCATGATTTACGATTTACGAATTCAAAAACAAAAAAACACCATTAATATGTTTAATGGTGTTTTTTACAAATATCACCTTAGAATTTACTTTGTGGACTTTATAAAATAATTTATTCTTTAATGCCGTCCAAATTCACATCATAAAGAATTTCATCGGCAATAAGGCGATAGCTTAAAACCTCTTCTGGTTTAAACCAAAGAGAGATTTCTTTTTCTGCGTCTTCAACTGAACCAGAAGCGTGAACTAAGTTACGAATAGAACGTTTGTCCGTATCGGCTAATTCATAAGTGTCCAGGGTATAATCACCACGAATTGTGCCGACATCAGAAGTTAATGGTTCAGTGCCACCGGTAATCTTTCTAACCAAACCTACAGCCTGATTGCCTTGCCAAACCATAACGACAACTGGTCCGGAGCTCAAATACTTAATTAAACATTTGAGCAAAAATTCTCCGTTCTCCTTATTACTTCCAAAGGGAGACTGCAAGCCCTTTTTCTCATAAGAAGCGCGAGATTTAGCTCCCATACCTTCAATCCAAGCATCTCCACCAACCTCATAATAATGCTTATGAACCTGTGCCTCGTCTGGAGTCACAATTTTAAGGGCGACTAGCTTTAAGCCAACTCTTTCATAACGTCCAATAATTTCACCAATCAAGGAACGCTGAACGCCATCCGGCTTGATAATCACTAAAGTTCTTTCTTTAATTGCTTCTGTCATATTTTCTTATTATTTAATAATTAGGTTTAGTATAATAACTGCTGAACAAATAATCAACCCCGTGGATAGCTCACCGTCTTTACATGCTCTAGTATGAGATAGTGAAGCTATTTTTCGTGCTTGACAAAGACTAATAAAAATGCTATATTAGTAAAAATTGAAAATTATTATTCACTGTTTATAGGAGTTATTCATGCCCTTTTTCAAGGCTACTATAGGAGTTTCTACTAACGAAAAAGACCAACCAACGCCTGCCTCTGCCGTATACATTGCGGCCGCCGACAAAGAGGCTGCCGAAACAGCTTTTAAAAAAAGCTCTGGTGGTCCCTTATCTCTTCTTATGTCTATTGATGAGGTCGTTCAAATAGAAGAGGTTAATCAAGAAGAAATAGAAAAAAATTGCCATTACGCTGAGGCGATGATAGCTAAAAGACTAGTAGCGAAAGACTACAAAAAAGTTTTTTACATCGGTTCGCAAAAACTTTGTTAAACAAAACAAATAAAAGCACCCAAAAAAAACTAGGGTGCTTTTTTTATTTGCCCGAAACTTCGATGCTTTTGCCGTCGGTACTTATTTTAATGGTCCCCAGTTCATCTGTCCGTAAAATCTTAGCGCCACTAGCTTCTAATTTATTCAAAGTAGTGTCGTGAGGATGACCGAAGTCGTTATCTTTGCCAACACTAATAATCGCCAATTGCGGTTTAACTGCTTCTAAAAATTTCATACTTGTCGCATTAGCCGAGCCATGATGCGCTACTTTTAAAACTTGTGCGCTCACATCAACGCTGGATGCCAATAATTGTTTTTCTACCTCCTCTTCCGCGTCTCCGGTTAGCAAAAAACTAATTTGACCATAAGTTAATTTCAAAACTAAAGAGCTATTATTTAAATTACTCACAGTTTGTCCATTTAAATCAGAGAACGGGAATAAGACTTGTAAGGTCGCTCCCCCACCCAAATCAATTGTCTCGCCAGCTTTAACAGTTTTTAATTTTAAATTATTATTTTTAATGTTAGTTAGCCAAGCTTCATAAACTGAACTATTGTGCAAGACTCCTGTACCAACCACCTCACTAATTTGATAGCGACCAAACAAAGAATTAAAACCGCGCACGTGGTCGGCGTGCGGATGACTAAGAACCATCAAATCAATTTTTTTATCTCGCCAACCAAATTCTTCATCTAGATTACTCAAAAGTTTATCTCCGTCTTCGCCTCCATCCAATAAAACTTTTTTTCCACCAGGTGCCTGAATTAAAATAGCATCACCTTGACCGACATCCAAAAAACTTACTTGCAATTTAGCGGTATCAGCCTTAGTGGGGATAGGATTTATTTGCCAATGACCAGCTCCCAGCCACAAAAAAACTAAGGCTGGTATTATAGCTAGCCAAGAATAGAGCCTCCTTTTGCTCAACATAAATTATAATTAGAGATGACTAAGTTCGCTTACTAAATCATCTTTCATTTGCACGCCCACAAAACGCTTAACTTCTTTGCCGTTTCTAAAAATCAATAAAGTCGGGATGCTCATTACGCCAAAATCACCGGCGGTTTTAGGGGCCTCTTCGGTGTTCACTTTACCAACCATGGCTTTGTCGCCGATAGCGGTAGCTACCTCCTCTAAAATCGGCGCTTGCATCTGACAGGGTCCACACCAAGTAGCAAAAAAATCCACTAAGACTGGCTTAGTTTTAGAGGCCTCCAGGACCTCGCTCGCAAAATTTTCGTCAGTAAAATGTTTAACCATAAAATTAATAGTTATTTTTTAAATTATATCATAAAACATAGTAAAAAGCATTTTAACATGCGCGGAAATGTGGGTCAAATAAAAAAGCCACTCATTATAAGTGGCTCTAAAGTTAAAAAATATTAGAACATAACCTCCGAAGCATAGAAGGCGACGTCCGAACGAACTGATTGTTTTAATCTAATAGCGGCAAACATATTGACATAAGCTGCCACCTTAGAGTTCTTTAAATTATCACGACTAAGTAGTCTTTCAATAGCATAAGCTAAGCCACTGGAATGACGGTCTAAATTTTTCCTATCAATCTGGCTTAAGTCACCGGTAATAACCAACTTAGTCCCCTGCGCGACACGAGTAATAATGGTTTTAATTTCGTGAGGAGTTAAGTTTTGTCCTTCATCAATAACCAAGAAAGCATTGCGAATACTGCGACCACGGATATAGTCCAAAGATTCAACACTAATACAATCTTTGATTTTCTGTTCTTCGGTTTTTTCTTTAAAAACCGGTTCTTCTTTAATTCTTCCTTTAGAGCGATTTCTGGGTGGTGGCTCATCTTTCGCATATTTCTTCTTCAAGGGACTAATATCAATCTGATCAGAACCATCCTTGTTATAATTTGTTGGCGCCTTATCTTTAAGTTCATCTACGGCTTCCCAAATTGGTTTTAGCCAAGGAGCCATTTTTTTATCAACGCCACCAGGTAAAAACCCCATATTATCTTCGCCTTGCAAATGAATTAAAGGACGAGTCACTAAAATATGACGAAAATCATCTTTTTGTTCCAGGGCTGTCGCCATAGCGAGTAAGGTTTTACCACCACCGGCACCACCCTCCACAAAAACAACCTTAATGTTAGGATTAAGTAATTGAGCAAAAGCGACCATCTGTTCCCAGTTGGGACCGCTACCATTCATACTATACTGCTTAATGCCATAAGCAGAGATTTCTTTATCAATAATCACAAAACTCTCACCTTTTCTCATGGCAACAAAGTTAGCTTTGAAAGGAGAGTTTTCTCCTGGATTAGCTTTAACATTACCATCCCAATCACTAAAACAAATAACTCCGCCATTTTCCGGTAAATTCTCTACCGCTGTTTTATCTCTTTTGCTTAGTTTCTCTAAAGTAAAAAAGAAAACGTTTTTATGCTTAGGATCTTTTTCAATAATTTTGGCTGGCACATTAATTTGTGGCAAACCGCTATCGTCTAATTCCACAGTTTGATCTTGCAGATAATCTTCAATAATTAAACCACGACTAGACATATAACGTTTAGCTAAAATTCTTAAAGCCCGATCACAAGACAAAAACTTAATCACTTTGTAATCGACTTGCTTATTAACTAAAACATAGTTAGCGGCCGCCAAAACAACATTGTCCGGTTTTTCCCTGGATAAACTTTCAAGTTCTCCCCAAGTAGTATCAACCAAGAGATGTAAATGATGACGGCTATTTGTTTTTGCTTCCCTGGTTTGAATTTCATCAATAATGCGAATAGCTTCACGTGCCTCGATGCCGACATGCGGACGGTTTTTCAGATTATCTAATTCCATTAAAACCTGCAATGGAATATACAAATCATTATTACCATGGTCCAGCAAAACATTAATAGATTCCGGATTATGGATTAAAACACTGGTATCAACAACAATGCCATTACCTTTTTTGGCTACTGGTGTCGGACTGTTCTTAAACGGTTGTTTCAGGTACTTCTTTGGCGTCCTTTCAGCGCTCTTATTGTTTTTGTTTTGGCTTTGATTGTTTTTCCCTTGCTTATTTAATAGCTTAGGATTCCTTTTTAGCGTAATCGGTGCCTTATTGTCCTTAGGCATAAAACCCCCTATGGATAGTGGAGAAAAAAATAATTTACTTTATTTACTAACGAATTGATTAACTTCAATTGTTAAGGTTCGACTCGCTTTAACTTAACAAACAAGTACCCAAAAAGCAAGGAAAATTAACCCCGTTTTTAAGCCAAAAATCATTATTGACAAAAAGAGACTAGTTTGTTATATTATGAAGGTAATAAATTTAAACAGAAGCACAAAAAGGCTGGTTTTGCAGAATTAGCTTTTGCTTTTTTCTTTCTATGGCACATAAGAAAGCCGGTGGCTCCACAAGACTGGGCCGTGATAGTGCAGGACAACGTTTAGGTGTCAAAGCTAACCACGGAGAAGCCGTTAATGCCGGACAAATTATCATTAGACAACGCGGTACTAAATATCATGTTGGTAAAAATGTTGGCAAAGGTAAAGATGATACTCTTTATTCTTTGAAAAAAGGCATCGTCCAATTTAGCACCAAGAAATTGCTAAAATTCAACGGTAAACTTAAAACCAGCAAATTAGTCAACGTCAAAACAGCTTAAACTACAAAACAAAAAAAGACTCCATTTGGGGTCTTTTTTGTATTGAACTAATGTTATTTATAAATTTTTATAGGTATTATCGTTGCGTAATCTAACACTATCTATAACAACACCATTGTCTTTGTGAAAAATAATTCTAAAATGGCCGTGCCTCAAGCGATAAAGATCAGAATTTTTTAATTTAATCACTGCCAACTTCTTGTCGTTAATTATGAGTCTTTGAATCAAATCCAATAAAATTGTTCTGTCTTGCGAGCTGATTTTTTTCAACAACTTGGCAATCTTGTCCATATTAAGCTTTAAGTTGTTTTAAAATTTTCACCAAATCACCAGCCTTTATTCCCTTGCCTTGATTATCGCGAATCGCATCAAAAACCGTGTAATCTTTCGCTTGCGAATAATCATCAAGTAGTAATGGCTCTAGTTCCAATTTGTTGTCACTAATAGTAGCAACAAATTGATTAGTGTTAAATTTATTGCGCCAAGCCACAGGAATAGTAATTTGTCCCTTGGAAGTTGTTTTTAAAATAGTAGTCATATGTTTTATAGTAATACTTTCTTACTTCCTTACATTATCACACTAAAACAATTTGTCAAGCTTTTTTGCTATGTCGTTCCGGCGGAGGCCGGAATCCAGGTTCTTAATTTAAATTCTTTTTTCAATCCCACCTTTTTAATAAGGTGGGGCCAAAATCGCGCTTAGGAGTAAATTGCCTATATTTTTTCACTCTCACTAACATAATTTCATAACTCGCTCCCGCTCATACAGATGAAATTATGTAACGCCTGCCTGCGCAGGCAGGCTCCGTTCAAAAATACTTAACGGCAATTTCCTCATGAGCGCCATCCCAAAATACAAAATTTAATTACAATACAAAAAAACCGTCAAAAGACGGTTTTTTGATTTATTCTTAAATCCTAAATCTTGAATCCTAAATCTTCTTACAGGCTTTAACGAATTCCACAAATAGTGGGTGCGGATCTAGGGGGCGGGAAATGTATTCGGGATGAAATTGGGTGCCCACGAAAAACGGGTGGTCAGTGATTTCTATGGCTTCCACAATCTGTCCATCAGGCGAGGTGCCGGACACCTTAAGCCCCTTAGCCTCTAATTGTTCCCGATAGGCATTGTTGTATTCATAGCGATGGCGATGACGTTCGCTAACGGTGGTGATAGGCCCTTTTAAGGCCTCATAGGCCTTTTGAAGGCGCGTTCCGGGCACTAATAAGCATGGCCAGCCTCCTAGACGAATCGTGCCACCATAGCCTTTCTGAGCAATTAGCTCAGCTTGCCCCGGCATAATGTGGATAACTTTATTGGCAGAATTAGGGTCAGCCTCTTCAGTATTAGCATCAGTCAAGCCCAAAACATTACGAGCAAATTCAATCACCGCCATTTGCATCCCATAGCACAAACCAAAATACGGCACTTTATTCTCTCGACAAAACTGAATAGTTTTAATTTTTCCCTCCGCCCCTCGACTTCCCCAACCCTGAGGCACAATTAAGCCGTCATAATTTTTCAAATCATCCGTGCCGTCTTTTTCAATATCCTCGGCGCTAAGCCAAAATAATTCCGGCTTAACGTCATTAGCAATCCCGGCGTGTTTAATCGCTTCAATCACGGAAATATAAGAATCAGTCAAACAAAAATCTCCGGTGGCAAAATATTTTCCCACAATGCCAATTTTAACTTGTCCGGTGGCAGCTTTCATTTTATCCACCATCGCGCGCCAATCCACCAAATCTTGCTGGCCTGTAGCCAAACCAAATTTTTTCAAAATACGATCACCCAAATTATCTTTTTCAAAATTAATCGGCACATCATAAATACTAGCCACATCCGGAGCACTGACCACATCCTCTTTAGCCACATTACAAAAAATAGAAATTTTCTTGCGACGCGGTTCATCAATCGGCGCAGCTGCTCGAGCGATAATAAAATCTGGTTGAATCCCGGCGCTATTTAGCGCGCGAACCGCGTGTTGAGTCGGCTTGGTTTTCATTTCTCCGATATTAAAAGGAATTGGCAAATAGCTGACCATCACAAAGAGCACATCGTCCGGATTTTCCAAGTGCATATAACGCGCCGCTTCCAAAAATAATAAATTTTCATACTCGCCTACTGTCCCGCCAATTTCCACCACCATAATTTCCGCCCCGGTTTTGGCTACGGCTGCCTCCAAACGAGCGCGCACTTCCTCAGGAATATGAGGCACAACTTGAACGCACTTACCTTGATACTCCAAGTTTCTTTCTTTTTGAATGACCGTCTGATACACCCGACCGGTGGTCATATAATTTTCCCGATAAATATTTTCGTTTAAAAAACGTTCATAATTGCCAATATCTTGATCTGTCTCATCCCCATCTTCAGTGACGAAAACTTCCCCATGTTCAACTGGATTCATCGTCCCGGCATCCACATTGATATAAGGGTCAATTTTAGTACAGCTGACTTTAAAACCTTTACCTTTCAAAATTCTGGCAATAGATGCCGAAGTTATCCCCTTACCCACACCGGACATGACTCCACCCACTACGAAGATGTATTTAGTGCTCGTTTTTTGTTCTTGTTCTGAAGACATAGTTTACAAGTTAATTTCGAATTTTTAATTTTGAATTTTTAATAAATTTTGAATATTTTAATATATAATATAAATTTAAAAAAATGAGGTTAGTAATTTATGAACCATCGGACTGGAAGTTATTTCGAAATTTGAAATTCGAAATTCTAAATTCTAGAATAGCAGATTCGTGTACCAATTCCAAATCGCCTGTCCCCACCACAAAGCCACTAAAGTAGCTGGCGCCAAAAACACCCCAAAAGGCAAAGGAGATTTCAAATCTTTCTTTTTTAAAGCCATTAAGATAACCCCAATGAAGGCCCCGGAAAAATAAGCCAGCATTAAGGCCACTAAAGTTAAAGGCCAACCAAGAGCTACGCCCATTAAAGCGCCAATCCGAATATCACCGCCACCCACCCAACGACCGCGAGAAACGGCATATTGTAAAGCAAAAAATCCTGCCCCTATTATAGCAGAGCTTAAAAGTAAATTCCAAGGAATGCCCAAATAAAAATTAAGTCCAAAAATAACCGCAATTGCTGGCAAACTTATCTCATCCGCCACCACCATCCAACGTAAATCCATAATAAAAATAACCACTAAAAAACTTATCAACAACCAATCGCGGAGCATCGTTAAAAAATTCGTCAAAGGAAATTGGAGATAAGCCAGATCATTAAGAGAGATGCCCGAAGGAAAGGCTTTGGTGAAGGCCAATAAAAATAAACAGGCCGTAACCAATTCTATTAAAAAATATTGAATCACAATCTTTTTTTGACAATGACGACACTTGCCACGAAGTGCCAAATAACTAAGTAGGGGTACATTGTCATACCAGGCGATCATCTCGTGGCACTTAGTGCACTTAGAACGACCCCATAAGCTTTCGTTATGGTACAGACGCCAAGCCAGACAATTCAAAAAACTGCCAATACACGCTCCAAAAAAGATAACAAACAAAGCGAGGACAAAGAACATAATTAATTTTTAAAAATATTGAATTTAATAATATGCCAAAAAGCGGCGATGCCGTCGCGCCAATTTATTTTTTTACCTTCTTCATAGGTACGACCATTATAGGCAATGCCGATTTCATAAATTCGCCATTTGCCGTGAGCTACCCGAGCGGTTAATTCCGGCTCAATGCCAAAGCGTTTGGAGCTTAATTTGTCTTTAAAACTGTCCACAACTTCTTTACGAAAAACCTTATAACAAGTTTCCATGTCGGTTAAATTAAGATTAGCCAACATATTGGAAAAAGTAGTCAAAGCACGATTACCTAAGTAGTGCCAAAAAAATAATACTCGCTTAGCCTCACTCCCCATAAAACGGGAGCCAAAAACCACGTCAGCGTGCCCCTCGATAATTGGTTTTAATAATTTTGGATACTCCTCTGGGCTATATTCTAAATCAGCATCTTGAATTAAAACGACATCTCCTGTCGCCTCCTGGAAACCCTTAGTCAAGGCCGAGCCCTTGCCCTCATTTTTATCTTTCAAAAATATTTTAATAGTTGAATCGTCAATATTTTTAAGCAAATCCCTAGTGCCATCAGTCGAACCATCGTCAACCAAAATAATTTCCTTGGTTAAGTTGTGCTCCAGGGTCACGGCCTTAACAGCCTTGATTACTTCCAGGATAGTATTTTTTTCATTATAAACCGGGATGATTATAGATAATTTCATATAGTTTTATCCTCCTTAAGACTAAAAGTCCAAAAATTATTAACAAGATAATTCCAAAACGCCACAATAATAGAAATAAAAAATTTAGCTAGCAAATAGTATAAACCTATCTTTAACGAAACCCACATAAGCACAGTGTTAATGCCCAAACCCACACAAGAAGTAATACTATATTTAACAAACTGTCGCGCATGACGATCACTCTTATCACGCCAAGTCCAAAATTTATTCAAGAAAAAATTATTAACCAGGGCCACGATAAAAGAACAGGTATTAGCGATGAGTATCGGCCAATGGCCAAACTCTACTAATATCGCCAGTAAACCAAAATCAATCACCGCACCCATTAAACCGACGACGGCAAATTTAACAATCTTTTTGTGTTTATAAATTAACTTAACAAAATATGGAAACATAATACGAATCTACGAATTAATATGCGAATGCCTCGAATTAATCACCCCCTTGAGAGGGATGGTCGGAGGCCGGGGTGTGTTTGTGTTTATCAATCTCCAAAAAATTTATTACTAGTAAAAAATTCTCTCCTAAGCAAAAGTCCTGTTAAAAACACGGAACTGGGGACAAAATTTATTAAATTACGAGATAGGGCGGTACCGTCTACGGCAAATTGATACTCCTCAGTAAAAACATAAAGAATCAATAGACCGCCCATTGCTAAAAACCACAAACCAAAGACAAGTCGTAAACTTCTATCTTTTATTATCTGCCTAATAAACAACAATGACAAGCCAAAAAATATATACCACCAAACATTCCAGCTCGCTGCCGCAAATAAATCACTTAGTAATTGTCCAATAATCTCAGGGTGCCAACCCAAACCGCCACCGACATTATTCATTGACAACTTATTAACCAATTTAAAACCTAACCACGGCGCTATAATTATTAAAGCCGGCAAAGCACTAAGCAATATTTTTTTCCAACCAAGCCCTGAGCCTCGTTTGGCAAATAATAAAATTAATAGATGAGCAATTACAAAAATTATAGCCTCATTTTTGGTTAGTAGTGCACTGGCTAAAAATAACCATGACAAAATCAAATATTTATGATTTTTCGTATCTAACCATTTATAAGTTAATATAAAGGCGGTACCCAGATAAAAAGCCAAGGGCAAATCGGCATAAGCATTGTGCGCATGAGTAACTATCAACGGCATTGTTGAAAACAACCAAACAAACAATAAACTTGAGGTGCGATTTATATAATTACGTAAATAGCCATAAAGCAAAAATATTATAGACACGAAAAATCCTACAAAAATAAAATTTACTAAAACTTCATCAAAACTCTTATTTAAAACTGCTAACCAATACTGCGACAAGGGAACTAGCCAAGGATAACCTGATTGATTTTGATTTTGCCAAAAATCTTGGTTATTTGGATTAAAAAATCCAGATAAATTATAAAATAAAATCTTAGCCTTAAAGGACCACATCGCTACGCTGTCCCAATTAATTACCGGCTTTAACCAAGCAAAAATATTAACCAGCACAAATTGACAAAATATTAAAAAAGCTAAAAAACCTTCAATCCAGCTTATTTTTTTCTTTTCTGTTTTAAATCTTTTTATAAAATCAAAACCAAAACGACGCAAATATAATAATATTCCCAACACAATTTCTACACCTAAAATATAATGCAACCACTTAATTGGTAATCTTAAAACAAAAACTAACAAAAAAATCTCCGTAGTTAAAAGCATAGTGCCCAGGCCATAAGACAGGGCTATTTTTTTAAAACCACCTCGACTTTCTGTGTCAAACCAGAGGGTTAAAATTAACCACCCAGGAATTAAAATAGATAAAAAATAAAGGATAACAGTTAACCACATATTACATTTTTTTTAAAATTACTCTATTTTGATCAATAATCTTTAACACCTCAAAGCGTCCCCAATTTTTCTTACTATCACCAGTGACTTCTAATAGCTCACTATTACTGTCAATTTGGTAAGCAACTCTTGAACCATAAAACAACCAATAATCGGCCAGTTCTCGACTAGTTACTTGATAATCAGCTATAAAGCGATATTTCAAGAAAAGACCATAATAAGCATCAGAAATTATTACCACTTTGGAGCCAATCGGCACTAAAGTTTTTACTTCTTTAATATATGGTTCCATTAAACAAGCCCCACCCTTTAAATTGGAGTTCTTGTCCGCGATACATAATCTATTTTCTGATTTAATCTCAGTGGTGGCAGTTACTAATTCAACTTCTTTAAAAATTTTTGACCAATTAGCCGAAGTGCTTTCTATAAACACTGGTAACCAAACTATAACTATCAAAACTAACAACACCATCTTAGTGTTAATTTTTTTTAATTCTGGGATACCTCGACTTTTATACATAAAAAAAATGAACCACAAAAAATATAAGCCTAAACCAAAAATAACTATAGTTGACAAAGAACCAAAACTTAAAGCTAAGGTTTTATTAATACTATTAAGTTTTTCCATGGTCTCTAAAAACATAAATTATTGAACTTCACAAATAACAAATTTACTATCTTCTATTTTTTGACGATATTTTTTTTCTATTTCCTTCTTCTTGCCACACAATTTTTGATTAAAGGCTATTTGTTCTAACGGCGGTCCGGAGTTTCCGCGATCTAACCAATAAGTGTCAAAAATGATATATACTTTTTGTCCCCTAAGGTCAGTCGAGCTCATCATTAAATTTCTACCATCTTCGCTTTCTAGAGCAATTAATCTTAAATTAGGATAATAATTTCTAAAAACCGAAATATCTACAGAAAAATGCCCCCATTGATCATCAAATAAAACCGTGGCGGATGGTAAAGTTTTTAAATAAGCTATTAAATCATTAATACCCAAAGGACTCATCCATAAGTCAGTTACTTCCTGTTCTCCGGCATCTGTTTGTCCAAATTTAAACAGGGGGTCAAAAGATGAATAAACCTGGTTTAATATTAGCACAGAGCCTAAAACCACGACAACCTTGACAAAAAGACCATTGCGCGTAATTTTTTCCAAGGCTTCAATTAATAAAGTTAAACAAAAAGCTATCAAAAGATAAAAAATCAGCCACCACATCCCATAATGACGAAAATAAGTAGTTCTCATTAAAACAACCATTGGCGTAAAAGAAGCCAACCACCAACCACCCAATACCAATAAAGTTTTACCACTAGACCATAAAAATTTTTGTTTGTCACGACCAACTAAATAAACGACCAAAAATAATATTATTAGCCACAAGAAAAATAAACCATCGCTGGAGACAACCTGAGTTAAATAAAAACGAAGGTTAACTAGCCAAAGATTAATTGGCAGTTTGCTTAATTCTGACCAGGACAAAATAAAATTAAAGGTTGGACTAGCCAATCTAATGGTTTCAAATTTTTTCCCAACGACCAAATTATAGACAAACTTGCCGATAAAAATATTGGACAATAAAAAAACATAAAACCACCCCCCACTCCAATAAAACCTCTTGTTTGATTCTCCCCGCACAAGCAAAATAATCGGTAAAAAAACAGCTAAAAACAAAATTAACCAAGCCGAATTTTTGGTTAACAGAGCCAAGGCAAAAATAATACTGGCTAAAAACAAATAATACCAATGACGTTTTGTCAGCCACTGATAACTTAAATAAAAAAATATAGCTCCCCCAGAGTAAATATAAACCTCGGCTAGACCAATGCTGTCAAAATATAAATAATAGCCAGAAAAAAGATACAACAAGCCAAAAATACCAACCACCCTATTGCCAAATATTTTTTTTATCAAACAAAGCCAGGACACAAAACCAAAACAACCGATAATTATTGACCACAATCTTACGCCCCACAAAGGGTTGGTCCACCAATTAACTGAAATTGAAGTTAACCAATATTGTAAAGGTTCTTTATAGTCTCCGGAAAAACTGCCACCAACTGAAACATATTTATTAGCCGTCCAATTCTGATTAATAATCTGAGCATACTGAGTATAAATAATTTCATCATTATGAGGAGCTAAAAATAAAGCCATTAATAATCTGGTGGCTAAAAATAAAATAATCAAAATTATAAAATAATGCTTATTTATTCTCCCCATAAAATCTTATTTTTCAGCCGTAATTATTAAATTACTGGCTAAGGGCGCATAAATTTTTCCCACCAAACGATTCAACCGTCGCAACCAAATATTAATATCAGGATAATCTATGTGCGCATAATCAACCGATATTTTTGTAAAACCGACATGCCGGAGCAACCAAACCACCTCTTTGTCTGTATATTCACGAGCATGGGTCATAGGAGAAAAGGGTTCTTTAATATCCCAATTAATGCTTAAGCCTAATAATAATTTTAAGCGATTATTAAATCTAGTTTGATTAGGAGTAGTAATAAGCAAACGTCCACCTGGTTTCAACACTCTTAAAAATTCTGCCAAAACCGGCATGGGATAAAAATTAAAATGTTCCAGCACTTCACTAAAATTAATTAAATCAAACCAATTATCTTCAAAGGGAATCGGTTCACGTGATAAATCACAGGGTTTAATAATTAAATTAAACTTAAGTTCTGGCCCCTTAAACTGCTCTATGAATTCTGGCAAATCAAGGCCGTAGGAGGTATAGCCGATAGTTTGCGTCAACACCGGCACGAAACAATTATACGAACCAATCTCCAAAAAATTTTGTGGCTCTTTGGTTTTAAATTCCAAAAATTTTTCTGCCAAAATCTCGTAACGATGACGATGAAACAGACCATAACCTTTTTCGCCCTGTTCTAAAACAGCTTGTCCTAATTTAACGCCAACCTCGTCAACTAATAATTTGGCCTGATTTTTTAATTCAATTTTACTCATATATTTTTAAGCATCTGGTTATACAGACGCTGAAATGACTCAACCATTATTTTTTTATCAAATTTATTTAACACTTTGGCTCTATTAGCTTGTCGCATCTCTGCCATTTGAGCCTCATCTAAAGACATAATAAATTCTACGCCATCTATTAAACTTTGGCTACTTTGATAATCGGCAATATAACCATTACTTTTATGTTCAATCGCTTCCAGCACAATACCCACACCAAAAGCTATCACTGGTGTTCCTGTGCTTATCGCCTCCACCACCACCAAACCAAAGCTTTCCGCCAAAGAAGGGAAAACTAAACCATCAACCGCTGAATAATAACTACTTAATATTTCACTGTCATTGATAAAGTCCAAAAATTTAACATTTTGATAGTCATCGTTTTTATTGCCACCAATACATAAAAATAAAACATCAAGGTTTCCGGCAAAATGTTTAATTACTTCAGAAAAATAATTAGCTCCTTTCCAACTATTAGCCATCCCCTTGTTGGCCACAAATAAAAATATTTTTTTATTTTGTGGTAGATCTAGTTTGGCTCTTGCTTCAGCCTTATCTTGAGGTTTAAAAATTTGCGTATCAATACCATTGTAAATTAAGCTAATCGGGAACTTATCGAGAGTCGTTCCTTTCAACATATTCTGCATATACTTCGATGGCACGGTAATATTAAATTTTATTTTTTTATAGACCTCTCTTTTTCTGGCAATTAGATATCTTTGATTAATTTTTTTAACCATTGAGCGGGTAGACCAAGTTGGCGACCAATAAAAACCATCGTGGATTGTTTTATCTAGCGGATGTGGACCAAAAGACGTGACCGGCCATAAATCATGAAAAGTCCAAACCACCGGTTTTAATTCACAAATTTTAGCTAAAGTTTTTAAGTTAAAATAATGACTGTGGATATTATTAATGTGAACTATGTCAGCTTCTTTAAATTCTTGGGTATCCAAAATAAAATCGGTTTTGAACCAATCAAAGTCGGTACCGAGTAAATGCGACAAATAAAAACGCCAGCGAGACCGAGGAATAACCTTGACCATGGGGCTCGCGGTTATTTTATCCTGCACAAACATATTAACCTCGTGACCTGCTTCAACTAGGCCGTTGGCTAAATCCCAAACAACCTTATAGCCACCCCCGCCAGTATCACCCTTATTAATCATTAAAATCTTCATATCTTCAAACCTTTTTTAATTTTTTTAAGCCAAGGATTTCTAGTTAATCTTCTAAAAGCGTAATGGATTTTCGGCATCGTTCTAAGCTTGGTCGCCATGACAGTAATTAATAATTTGTGCCAAGGCTTATGCCCTTTATAAACATACCAATCAAACCACACAAAATTCTTTTCAATTTGCCGACGACTAAATCCTGGTAAATCCAAAACTGATTTGACTCTTTCCATGGAGGTATTTTTTGTTTCAGCTTTAATTAATCCCTGTTCAATACACATATCATACAAATCCGTTCCGGGATAAGGATAAAAAATAGAGGTCATGTGCCAATCAGGTTGACACTCCCGATTAACTAAAATCGTCTGTTTAAAATCTTCCAAAGTTTCACCAGGCAAGCCGACCATATTAAATAAGGCGACTTTTAAGCCATACTGACGCGCCGTTTTAACCGTTCTAATAACATCTTCATTATCATAATAACGATTCAAGGCTAAGCGTCTCACTTTATCACTGCCAGATTCCAAGCCGATGTTAATAAATTTAAAGTTAGCCTCTTGGCAGGCGGCAAATAATTCACTAAAATCAACTCCTGGTGTCACGCGAATATTGGCTCCATAAGCAATCGGCTCAGCTAATTCGCTATTTAATTTGGTTAACTCCGCAAATAATTCTTTAGCCCAAACTTTATCTACGCCAAAAGTTTCCACTTCCAAATAAATTTCCTTCTTAGAGGAAAAACTTTTCTCAATCTCTCTGATTTCTTTAATAATATTAGCCGGCGAGCGAAACCGAACATAAGGACCACTGGCTAATTTACGCAAAGCATGATTAGAACAATAGGTACAATTAAACGGACAACCTCGACCCAATAGAACACTGAAGCGCGCCTCCGGATTATCGGCTATCCATTCCTGCCACAACGCTCGATCAGGAAAAGGTAATTCGTCTAAATTTTCAATAAATGGCCGGGTCTGATTTTTCTCTATACTACACTCACGCTTAAACCAAAAATTAGCAATCCCGCTTGGCACTTTATTTTGGACTAATTGCTCTACTAATTTTAAGATTGGATATTCTCCTTCGCTAATACACAAAGCGTCAAAAGCGTCATTTAAAATATTATCCGGATTAAGCGAGACATGGGGACCGCCAATCACTAAATAAATTTCCGGATATTTTTGTTTAATATAGTCAGCTTGCTCGGCCACAAATGGATACTCGGTACTAACCGCCGAAAAACCAATTAAACTAGGTTTAAATTCCGCTATGGTTTTATCAATCAATTCGGCATTTTTAGCGCCCAGGCGTCTACTTAAAATTATTAGCTTGGTTTCGTGCCCCGCTTGTTTTAAGACCGAGGAAATATATGACAAGCCAAAGTTAATAGACTCCGGTTGACTCAAAGGCTTCTCCGGCGATTCAATATCAAATAATGTATAAACAAATAGAATTCTCATGATTAATTAATTTTACGAACAGAATAATAAATTTTTTTTACAAAATCAAAAATGCCTATTTTTTTCATCACTTTCTTAAGCCAAAAACTATGCCAAGTCGCGCCTAAATTATGTCTCATAACAAAGTCATCGGCTCGCTTGTCAATAATAATGCTGGCCGGATGTTTAAGAGGAAATTCCAAGGTGCCAGTCGGACGATTAGCAAAAGAATTTAAGGGATCAAAAGAATGAGAAGCATCTTTGCCGAAACCAAGATTAGAAATCAAATTGACTCGCGGATGGATGGCCAAACCACCATGATTAAACATAGCAAAGGCCCATTGAAAATCCCAGCCATTGTCCTGACCTAAATAATTTTTTTTAAAAACATCTTGCCAAAACATTTGAAAAATTGGTTCTTTAAATAATTTGGTAATGGTTTTTTCCTCAGTAAATCTGGGAAAATCTTTAATGGCAATATCGTAGTGTTGCCAGGCGCGACGCCAAGTCGCCCAACCCCAAATATGAGGAATTTGTGAAAAATAATAGCTATCGGCAATCTCATGTTTTTGAAAATTATTACCACTGATGTGCCAAATTTTATCATTATCCCTGTAGCGATTTAAAAGTTCTTGGCAATACCAAAAAAACGATTGATCCGGTAAACAATCATCTTCTAAAATTATTCCTTGCTCCATTTGAGAAAAAAACCAATCAATCGCCGAGCTTCCGGCGAGTTTAACCCCCACGTTGGTCTCTCTAAATAAAGTTTTCACTTCACAATCCCAATCCACATTAGCAACAATTTGGCGTACTTCGGCGCATTTTGGTTCATCGTCACTATTTCTCGCGCCATCAGCCACAATAAATAATTCTTGGGGTTGTACTTTTCTAATAGCCTCAAAAACCCGAGCCGTTGACCCTGGCCGATTAAAAACTATAAATAAAATCGGCGTATTAAACCTCATAGTTTTTATACTTGTAAATGGCGGTTAGTTGAGTTTTACCCACCAAAGAATATTCTTTAGCAACCAAATAATTATGAACCGCAAATTTTTCCGCCTCCGCTACATTAAAACCGTGGATTTCAACAGCAATAAACTGGGGTAAATATTTAGCCCAATCATTGGACTCTAGCACCGCCAATTCTCCACCCTCCACGTCAATGTTCATAAAATCAATTTGCCTGCCCGCCATAAAATCTTTTTGCTCGTCAAGAATATCTTTGAGCTTGCGAACTTGTATTTTTTTCACTTCTACTAGCCGGCAACCTTCATCAGGATCACTCTCTAACACCTTAGCCTCGGCTGGACTAAAGGTATTCATTAAGGAAGATTTAAAACAATAATAATCCAGATTGTCATCTTCATTAGCTACTCCGCAATTGACAAAAACATCTTGCGGACGAAACTTCTCAAACAATCCTTGAGCCTGAGGCCAAGGATCAACACAAACTCCTTGCCAACCGCGTAAATAAAATAAATAAGAACTGGAAAATTTCTTGGGATGATTGGCGCCGATATCCACATAAAATCCTTTGTCTTTTTTAAAAAAATAAGAACTCAAAATCAAATCTTCTCCGGTTTGCGAATAAGCCGGATTTAAATCATGGTCGATTATTCTTAATTCTTGCATCGCCCGCATTAAAACTAAAGGTAAGCGATGTTGAGAAAAATAATTTTTAATTTTAGCTAAATATTTTTCCATATTAAATTTTTATCAACATTCTAAGAAACATTAGCTTGTTAGAGTTACTCAATCTAAAAAACAAAGATAATGAATACAGACAAAATTTTAATGATAATAAGGTTTGTTTACGACAACGAGTACAAACCGAAAACCACTGTCTAGCTAAAACAAAATCTAGCGCTTCTTGTTTATATAAATTATTTTTCTTATTGGCTTGGCGTATTCTATCCAACCAAGAAACAACTAATAACAAAAATTCTTTATCCGGCTGATAGTGAAAATCAGCCACTGAGTAATGAGTTCTTAAATCTTCTTTTGATGCTTCAGGCATTAACCTTAAAACTTGTTTGTTAACAAGCTCTTCAAAACATTTATCACATTCATTCTTATATCTAACAGCTGTATAGCCAACACCAAATCGATACTTTATTAAAGTCTTTGGTATATTAGCAAACTTAGTTACTTTAACCAACCGTATCCATAAATCGAAATCTTCGGTTTTAATTAAATTATATTTTAAATTATTAGCAATTAGAACCTCTTTTCTTAATATTACTGAGGGGTGACACAATGGTGAGTTAAACAAAAGAAAGGTCTCCATTTGATCATGGTAAAGCGGATAAGTCGCCTTACCTATTTTTTCCCCTTCGTTGTTTATAAGATCGGCCCAGGCACCACACACTCCAATTTCAGGATGCCTATCCATAAATGATACCTGAGTCTCTAGTCTTTCTAAACAACTAATATCGTCATGATCCATGCGGGCAATATATTCTCCTCTTGATAGCTCAATACTCTTATTGAGACTAGCTGCCAAACCTTGATTAGTTTGATTAACAACAATAATTCTATTGTCAGTATAACTTTTAATAATATCACTACTACTGTCAGTCGAACCATCATTAATAATTAAAAGCTCAAAATCTTTAAACGTTTGATTTAAGATACTATCTATAGATTCTTTTAAGTATTTCTCACTATTATAAACAGCCAGAATAACCGTTACTTTTGTTTTCATATTTTTAACCATGATTCGGGCACAATATTTTGGATATTTTTAGTCGGATCACTATACCATTTAGCCGGCGCGACAACAATTTTGACTGGATTATTATTGAGCCAAGCTCCCCACCAACTAAAGGAACTATTCGCAATAATATTATGTTTACACAAATTCATTAAACGCAAATCCTCATAATTTTTATCAGCCTGATTATGATCAAGATAAAAAGTCGGGTAATTAAAAATTAAATTATCTTTAGCCCAAGCCGGATCATCAGAAAAAACAAAAAAATTAGGCTTACTAACTTTTTCAACTATTTCAGACACTGCTCTGGCATAATATTCCTGACCACACAAACCATGAATTTTTAAAGTTTCCGGATTGGCAACATAATCGCCACGTCGAACATGCACACTAACAGCATCAACCGTGGCTATTTGATTAGCTGATTCCTTGTTTTGTCCACTTAGTTCGGTTTTTACTTGAAAATCATGTTTAATTATTTCTTCAATGTCTTGAAAATATTTTTCTGTTTGCCAATAACTTTCCAAATAAAAATCACCCCTTAATTGTAAAATTTCTTCACTAAAAACCTGGTCTTTTTCAATAATATGACTGGGTTTGATTAACCCCAGTTTTTTCATTACTTTGCTGGTTTTTAATCGGTTTATTTCTTTTGAGGTAGCAAAATTCTCCTGAACATTAAAATGATTCAAGCTATAATTATGCAACTTATAAGTATCAAAGGTGGTTACATCCAATTTCAACTCAGTTTTATTTAAAATAGCTAAGTGGCGACCAAGGGCATATTGAAACATTTGATTGCCTAGTCCACCAATAATTTGCATGATAATCATAGGTTAAATTTTAATTAAACAACTTTTTATAATTTCTAATTCTTCCTGGGTTAACTCAGGATAAATTCCACAATAAAAACCATTGTGGTGCAAAAACTCAGCGCCCGGTAATTCTACTTCATCCTCAACGTATTTTTTATAAAACACTTGCCTCTGAATATTGCCGGCGATAACCGGTCGCACCTCAATACCACCAGCAGTAAAGCGAGCTAAATATTCTTTCTTTAATTCGGGTGTGCGACAAATCACCGGCAAAGCAAAAATTGGAAGCTTAGTAATGTGCTCGTGTTGTAGTGGCAATAAATCTATATTTTGTCTCATCACGTTTTCTATTTCCAAAAAAATCTTAGCTCTAGCCTCTAAAACTTCATCAATAAATTGTAATTGAAACAACCCCAAAAATCCGGTAATCTCCGTAGGACGCAAGTTAAATCCCAACTCATAGAAAGAATATTTAGCTTCAAATTCAGAATTAATTTCATAGCGATTACGCCATTTAGCTTGCTGAATACCAGTCAAATTTCTATCCCAACCATTAGCTCTAACTATTTTTAGCATTTCTGCCAACTCATCAGAGTCAGTGCAAATCATCCCGCCCTCAATCGTCGACAGGTGATGCGCCACAAAAAAAGAAAAAGTCGAAGCCAAACCAAAATTACCAGTCTTACCCCAAATAGTTTCCGTTCCTAGGGACTCGCAATTGTCTTCAATTAAAATAATATTAGCTTGTTCGCAAATTTTTCTAATTTCTTCAATGTCCCCGACAAAACTTAAAACATTAGTTAAAAATAATATTTTAATTTTTTCCGACTGCAAACTATTTTTTAAGTTACCGGACATAACGTTTAGGGTGCTTGGCTCACAATCTATGGCCACTGGTTTAAGTCCGGTTTCAATAATCGGCATCACATTGGTTGACCAGGTTAAAGCGGAAAAACCAACCTTATCTCCTTCGCGAACATAGCTTAAATTTTTTAAAGCCTGCAACAGCGCCAAATTAGCGCTACCCCCACTGTTAAATAAAACCGCATACTTCCGACCCTGTTTACTGGCAAAAGCTTTTTCAAAGGCCGAGCATTGTTCACTCATACTCAACTGCTTGTTCTGCAAAATAAAATCAGCTAGGGCTTGCCTGGTTTCAGCTTCCTTAAAAAAAGCGTTTTTCATTAAAGGTATCATGGTCTATTGATTAAAAAATTTTTAATAGCAATCATTTTTTCTTTAGCAATCTTCAAAGAGTTGTTCACTGAAAAACCGGGGTTTTTTAGAATTATCATTTCTTTCTGATTATTCATGGGCAACTTATCAATAAATTCCGCAATTAGAGGAAAAAGATTGTAATGTTTTAAGTATCTTAGTTTAGCTTCAACAACGGCGTTAAGATGTTCCTGATAATGATTAGGATTATTAATAATTTCTCTTATTTTATAAATTGTTTCGTCAAAATTATTAATGTCTATCTGACAATAAGACTCACTAGAAAAATATCGATCAACATTGGGTGCTCCATAATAAAAAGGGAAAGTATGAGCCAAATAACAGTCAAAAAGCTTCTCTGTAACGTAGTCGTCGTAAGAAGAATTTTCAATCGCTATAGAATATTTATAAGGAGCTAAGGCGTCCCATTTGTCATTAAAATCATTAATTCCTCTGCCAAATAAATCAACTTGATCACCCAGAGCATCCTTAAGTGCTAAAGCAAACTTGTAACGCTGGCGATGTCCAGCTGTGCCTTGCTTATTAGAGCTAATAATTGATAATAATTTTGTCTTAGGAACATCTTGGGTGTTTATTAATTCATCATAACTTTTGGCTAAGCCCAAATCATTGGGGTTACTATGATTCAAACCAACATGCCAAGGATGTCCTTGAAAAAAATAAACGACTCCCGGACCTTTAATATCTCGCTGACAAGTGATAATATGCTCGAACTGTTGCAAAAATTTATTTTCATACTGCCAAATAGTTTTTGGTTCTCCGGTCAATAAAATCACGTTAGCTCGCGGACAAAGAGTTGCTTCTTCCTGTTTTAGAAGATGATTAAAAACTACCCAATAATCACATTCATCGACATCTTCATTAATAAAAAATTGGCAGTCCCCCCAACAGGCCGAAAAACCAGGAGTCTGTTTATAAATATTCATGGCCAAATAAGGAAAAGAAAGTTTTATTTTTTTCATGTAATTCTATAAAATTATATTGAATGCCGTCTAAACAATAAAATCATGGCTCGATAAATTCTGCGGACCAAAATAAAAATACCTAGTTTTTGCAAAATTAAAAAAGATAAATCTTTAAAAATATTTCTATCTTTCAAAATATAGGGCAACATTCGCCATTGAGCTCTAAAGCCAGACGATGTAAAAAAATTATCTCGAGAAATATGATTAACTAAAGTTTCCTGATATTTTAATAATTCTTCCAAACTATGTTCAACCGTAAAAACAGGGGTCGGTCCATCAGTCAACCAATAATCATCATTAATTAAACCAGCAGTCTTGGAAATTTCATAAATTTCCGTGCCAGGATAAACCGTTAAAATGGCCAGGGTATCCGAGTAATGTACATATTTAATGCGTTGTAATTGTTGGATAAAATGAGCTGTGTCTAAAATTGTAGCTTCAGTTTCTCCCGGTAATCCGACAATTAAAAAAGCGTAAATATCAATTTTAGAATTAGCGAATATCTTAAAAGCATTAATAGCGTCTTGGCGAGTTATGGCCTTATGAGATTTTTTTAAAATTTCTTCATTGCCAGATTCTAAACCGAACAACACCTGAATAAAATTAGCTTCTTCCAACTTAGTCACCATAGCCTGACTAAGTGGCTTAAAACGCCCACTACAAATAAAGCTAGTTTTAATGCCACGCTTAACGATCTCATCACAAAAATCAATCACTCGCTGATTATTAAGAAAAAAGGTGTCATCGTGAATCCAAATTCTGGTCATTTGCGGATAGGTCTTAACTAACCACTCCACTTCATTAACTATATTAACCACTGATCTATATCTAACTTTACGTCTAGAAATACTATCTAAGCAACAAAAACTACAATTAAAAGGACATCCACGAGTCGTTAACAAATTTCCGGTGTTTCTATCTTTGTGAAAAAAAATTTCATGCTTAGGAAATGGCAAAATATCTAAATCACTAATCAATTCTCGAGGTGGGGTTTTTTTTATTTGTCCATCAATTGAATAAACAATCCCCTTAATCGTACCCAAATCAAGATTAATTTCAAATAATCTGTGAGACAACTCAGCAAAAGTTAGTTCACCCTCACCAAGACTAATAATTAAATAAGGAAAAAGTTTCAATAGCTGTTCATACATAATTGAAGCATGAATACCGCCTGCCAATAATTTAATATTAGGATATTGCTCGTGAAAATATTCAATCAATTTATAACTACTAATTCTATTGGCTGTTAAAATTTGGAAGCCAATAATATCCGGAGAAAAATCCTTAACCACTTCAATCGCTTCCACAAAGCTAGGCTCTGCTTCGTGATTATTTAAAAATAAAGTTTTAACCTCATGACCTTGTGTTTCTAAATAAGCATGCAAATAAGCTATTCCTAAAGGATAGTGAGACTCGTCATCGGTTTTTACTCCTTGACGTTTTTTAAGACTAGCGGTAATTAAAGATTCTTCTTCAAAACTACTGCTAATTAATAAAATTTTCGTGGACATGTTTTTTAGGTTGCAACCAAACTCAAAGTGTCTAGCGAAACCTTAAATATTAGCTAACAAACGCTTAAAACAAACTTTCATATCCTTACCAGTGTAATAAATATTTCCCTAAAAATCAAGGAAAATCTTAACATTAAGCTCAAAAACCTTGACTTTTTTGTTATTTTATATTACCATATAGCTTACATTTTAATAACAGTCCTTTTCCAACTATTTTTAGAGGTAAATCGTGCCAATAGCCTTTGAAGCAGTTAAAAACAGGTCAGTCATCGTGACGACCACTTTTTACAAAAACCAAGAAGAACTTCGATATCTTCTAACCTGCAACTTTGTCAAAGCCGTCACCGCCAAGCGCTACAAAATCATTATTGTGGACTGCTCGCCTGATCCTGCTATTGCCCAGTCATTTCGTGCTTTAGGGGCAGAAGTTTGGCCACAAATAGATCAAGGTTTGGGAGCTTCCCGCCGAGAGCTTTTCCAACGTGCCGGGAATCTAATGTCAGCTATTAACGAACCATTCTTTGTTTTATGGGTAGAGCCGGAAAAAATTGATTTTGCCAATCACCTAGAAGCAATTTTAGCGCCCTTCATGGACGAAACAATTGACTTAGTAATGCCCAAAAGAGAAGAGGCTCTTTACCAGTTAGGATATCCGGACTTTCAATATTTTTCGGAACACTCTGCTAATTCCATTTATCAAAGATTATTTGGTCCAGACAATGCTGATCCCTTCTTCGGCCCAATCGCCTACAAATCTACAATCAAACAATATTTTGAAGACCTCAAAATTGGTGATTACGGGTTGACTGATGACGGCTATCTTCAGTTGTACGGACAGGCTATCGCCAAGTGTTATGGCGCCAAAACGATGGTGGTAGAAATACCTTTTCATTATCCACCGGACCAAAAAGCCAGTGAACTACGGCTAGACAATCTGCCGATAATGTTTGCCAAAAGAATGGATCAATTAAAGAATATTGCCGGTCAATGGTTTAAAATATATAACTTTTTTAACCCGACAGACAAAAATTACTAATACTAAACGATTAGGATGCGTTATTAACAGCGCATCTTTTTTTATTTAAAAATACCCCGTTTTATGAATATTCATAAAACGGGGTTGAGAAGTTATAATTATGAACTTATATTTTCATTAATTTTGTTTGTTTAACGCTCGCGTAGTACCAAACTAATTCATAAACACCAAACAGAGCAACACTATAAAACAAATCTCCCGCTAAACTATTTTTGAAAAACGGCAAAGCCATGGCAAAGCAATTCAGTAAACCCGCCCCAGTGTGTGGATACCAAGAGTATAGAGACCAAACTGCAAAATTTGTAATTAAGAAAAATATAATTGAACCCGTTAAAGATCCAATAGCAACTTTATGCCAACTAGGATTCTTTTTTAGCACCCAACCAATAATAAAAGTCAACGCGATCCCGATATAAACAAAAGTCATTAAACGCCAATCGTAAAAACCAATAAAAGCATCGCTGACCAACATAGCTATTAAAGGAATAATAACGTAGTATTTTTTAGTAAAATACCAACCACCAAACATAGCCATGGCCGCAATCGGCGTAAAGTTAGCGGGATGCCGAACTAAACGAGAGGCGGCCGCCAAAGTAATAATAGCAATAATTAAAACCAAATTCTTTTTTGACATAATTTTTAATTTAAGATAATTAAATTTTATTATATTTATCATACCACTTTTAATTCTTTTTCAATTTTAATAACACAATAATAATTCTTTTGTAAATTTTTAATTACTTTAACTCTGTTTTAATTAAAATAAAAAAGCTCTAATCACCACCAAACTTTTTAGCAAGTATGGAAAGTCTTAGAGCTAAATTTTAAAAAACTAATTAGAAATCAAAGGATATCTTTAAAACATCTGACAGATATTTTATTTGTCTATGAAATAAAGCATAATCCCTGATAAATGATCCTTGTCCATTAGCTATGCCCAGCAATCTTTTTGGATTATTAATGTTATCAACCACAAATTCTCCATATTTTCCCAATAAACCTTGAGATAATAGAACAATATTTTCATGATCAAGATATTTTCTGCCGAGTGACCGACTATAAGCTTGATTTATTTCTACCAAAGAAGAGAAATAGTGTTTTTGAGTAGCAGAAATATCCAGCCTATAAATACAATATTCGCTATCAACCACGTCATCCGCAAAACATCCCTTACCAACATCAATCAGGATTAATGGCGAAAAACAATCTACTTTAGTTAGGTCATCAGCTGTAATGATTCCCTTCTTATTAGCGCAAGCAACGATAATGCTAGCCCCAACACAAGCATCTTTAATATTAGCAGCTACCTCTGCTTCGGCAATGAGACAACCTGGCTTGGTTTGATTAAGTAATTCGGTGATTCGATTCAACATCTTTTGGTTTCTGCGATAGAGAGAAATATTAACCCCTCTTTCCATTGTCTTTAAAGCGATTTTAAATCCAACATTACCAACGCCAATAATAGCTAATTTTACTTTAGGCAAATCAGCTACCAAGGTGCCGATTAAATCATCAAAGGTCTGGGCAGCTAAATCATTACCCTTATAAGTCATAATTAAAGATTTGGAAATATTCTCTTTTATTATTCTTTCCGCATCACTAACAATAGTTTGACCTTCTGATGATAGACTTATCTTCTTCTCAGCATCAACAAAAATGTAATCAATCTTGCCATCTACCAACTGGCTTATTTCCCGAGCTATATCCAAATTACCAACAACCACTCCTGCATAAATCAAAGAAGCGGTCTCTCTAATGGGCGTAGTGTAATGGTCATAATCTTCAAATGATCCAGGATCATTATTACCAATAGCAAAACCAGTTACTCGACCACAAGATCTTTGATTTATCTTTTGTAGTAAATCAATAATGTTGTTATACATAACAATACTCCTTTTATGTTTTAAATGTGCTTATCTTTTTAAGCTAATATCTTAAGATAAACACCTCAAAAAGTCAATTATTTTCAATTGACTAAATTTCTATTTTTTAAGCTCCCTTATTAGGCCATCTGCGGCAATTTTAACGCCAAAACTATTCCAATGAGTATCGTCATAATGATAGAGTTGAAAACCTTCTTTCTCATAAGCTACTTCAAACAAACTCTGAGTATCCACCACAATTACTTCACGTTTTTTTAATTCATTAATAACTGTTTTCAAAAAGGTTGGTTTTTTTTGCGTCGGCATCATTTTATAATAAATATTTTCCTTGTTGGGAATTGGTAAAAAAATCATCTTAATGCCTCTAGCCTTAAAAATTTCATTATACGAAATTATAGTGTCAACCGCTTGTTTTATTTTTTCTTTAGGGATATCACTATTAGCCTCTTCTCCTTGCAAAAAAAGCATTCGGTCGGAAACATAAACATACGAAGGATTAGGGTCTTTATGAGTAAATAGTCGTTTAGCATACAACCAAGTTAGTGGGTCAAACGACCTATCAATTAGCGTCACAACAGAGGCTAATTGTTTATTTAATTTTATCTTTTCCACAAAAGGCGATGTATTATCGCTGTTTATAACAAAATTTTCCGCAGATCCCAATTCCGACAATGATCTTTCTACTTCAGCAAAAACAACAACTTTTGGTTTATCTTTAATAAATCTTTTCTCTTGCAAAAAAGCTTCAATAGTTTTAGGGGCGTAAGGATAAACGCTTACTTTCATCTTCCGTTCCACAACTTCTGATAAAATATCCTCTTGGGTTACGCCAGTACCAACAATATTAGAATCACCGATAATAATAATTTCATGTTGATCGCTAGTATTACTAGTTCGATAGCCATATTTGTCTGTTTGCCATACAACTTCTTTAACAACAGACAAGTCAGTGTGGGGTGCCAAGTCACCCCTCTCTTTCATAGACATCTTAATTGATGGATAAAATGGTCCTGAGAAATAGCCAAACAATCTTTTTGGTTGTAGAGCTTCCCAAAATCTAAAATAATATCCGTTCATCGGCACAAATAATTGGGTTATTAAAACCACAAGGACAAAAGGGGTTAGAAATAACAATAATTTTAAAAAAAAATATTTCATATCAAACTAAAATTGAAAATAAATAAAAGTTTTGGCCTCATGAGCCGAATAACCAAAAAATAGAATGACAAAGATTAAAAAGTAATACCAGACATATCTAACTAATTTTGGTTTGCCGTCAAAGATGTAAAAACTATTTTTCTTGTTTTGAATATATTGAACAATCTCCATTAAAATAATGGCTAAAATTATTAAAATCATGGCGCTTTTAGACACACCTACTATTGAACTAGTTAATAATTCGTTACGCAGATACTGAAGATTAAAAATATTAACCAGATTCTTGCCCAAATTAATAACTATATAAAACGCCTCAGAAATACTGTTAGCTCTAAAAAAAATCCAAGCAAAATCCACTAAGATAAACGTGGCAACGATTTCCAAAAATCCAACCAACCTAGGAAATTTAACTAAATTAGATAATTGTAAAAATTTTTCCTTAACGGGCTTAATAATTATTTCTAAAATTAAATACAAACCATGTAAAGCTCCCCAAACAACAAAGGTCCAATTAGCTCCATGCCACAAACCACTTAACAAAAAAACAATTAATAAATTAAAATATCGTCTTAAAATAGGCACTCTATTACCACCGAGAGGTATGTATACATAATCCCTAAACCAAGTAGATAAAGAAATGTGCCATTTCTTCCAAAAATCACTAATAGATCTAGCCGAATAGGGTCTATTAAAATTTTCCATTAATTTAAAGCCTAAAACTTGAGCAGCTCCTAACGCTATATCGGTATAACCGGAAAAATCACAAAAAATCTGCCAAGCAAAAAAGATAGTAGCCACAGCCAACATTAAACCGGTATACTCTTGAGAGTTATTATAAACCGTATTTACTATCACTGATAACCAATCAGCAATAACAACTTTTTTAAAAAACCCCCACAACATTCTTTCTAATCCTTGACGAACATTTATTCCATTAAAATCGTGTTTAAGTTTGAATTGAGGCAGAAGATTGTAGGGTCGCTCAATTGGTCCGGCTACCAACTGAGGAAAAAACATTACATATAACGCATAATTAAGATAATTAGTTTCTGGTTTATATCTACCCCTATAAACCTCTATAACATAACTTAAGCTTTGAAAAATATGAAAAGATAGGCCTAGGGGCAAGGCTATATGCAACAAGGTTAAAGAATAATTCCAGTGTAAAAAATTAGCCAAAGATGCTAAATTAATATTAAAAAAATTAAAATATTTAAAAATAAATAAAACACCAAGATTCGCCGAAAGGCTAAGAATTAAAAATATTTTTCTCTTTCTGCCAACCTTTTTATCCATGGCCTGCGCTAAAAAATAATCAAGCGTAATCAAAAAACCAAGTATTAGGATATATTTTGGCATAAAAGCCATATAAAAATAACAACTCGCTAGAAGTAGCCAAATTATCCGCCAACGATGTGGTATAAAAAAATAAACACCCACAACCAAAGGGAAAAAAAATAAAAAAGATAGTGAATTAAACAGCATACTAAATTAATTATCGACAAAAACAATCTATAAAATTAATTTTAGGCAATGTTTCTGTGATTAATTTTTTAACTTTATCAGCATTGTCATTCATACGTGCGCTAATCATGTCCCAAGTTACCGGTTCTTCGCCTTCCTTCCAAGAGTCATAGTCAGTAGACATGGCTATAATTTGATAACATAAACCAAGTTCCCGAGCCATGGTTACTTCGGGCACGGTAGACATGTTAATAATATCAGCGCCCCAACTTTTAAACAACCTAGATTCAGCTCGGGTAGAAAAACGAGGACCTTCAATAGTTATAACCGTGCCTTGGCTTTGATATTTAAACCCTAAATCGTTGGCTGTAGTAGCTAATAATTCTCTAAGCTTAGCGCAAAAAGGCTCAGCCATGGGTGTATGCACCACTTTATCCTCATGTATAGTTAAAATCCTTTGTTTAGTATTGTCAATAAATTGATCGGCAAAAATTAAATCACCGGGATGAATTTCTTCTCGCAAGGAGCCACAAGCAGTTGTAGCTAAAATATGGGTACAACCTACTTCTTTTAAAGCCCATAAATTAGCTTGATATGGCACTTGAGTTGGATTCAAGCCGTGATTTCGTCCATGACGAGATAAAATAACCACCGACACACCATTCAACTGACCACTAATTAAAGGCGAAGCAGGCGCGCCAAAAGGTGTCTCAATGTTCAATTCTTCAAAACTAGCCAAAAACTGAGGGTCATCTAATCCAGAACCCCCAATAATACCAATTTTTATAACTTTGTCCATATATAGTATTAAGCTTTTTCGTTATTATAATCCATTAAATAATTAACTTTGTATCCCCTTTTTATAAGCTTTTCATACCCTGGTAAAAAACTCAAATTAACTAAAAACTCTATGCCCACTATTTCCCCACCCAATTTTTCTACCAAATCAACGGTAGCCAATATTGTACCACCGGTAGCCAAGAGGTCGTCGGTAATAATCACCTTCTCACCCAACTTAATCGTATCCTCATGCATTTCAATCGTATCAAGTCCATACTCTTTTTCATAATCAGCGCCAATGGTCTTGTATGGCAACTTGCCCTTTTTCCTTACCACAGATATTCCTGCATTTAATTTATAAGCTAAAGTAGAGGCAAGCAAAAATCCACGCGCATCAATACCGACAATTTTATCTATTGGTTGTCCGACATATCTTTGAGCCATTTCATCTATAATTAATTTAAAAGCACTGGCATCTTCAAATAAGGTTGTCACATCATAAAATAAAATTCCTTCCTTGGGAAAATTAGGAATTTTTCTAATAAGTCTGTCAAAATAATTTTTATCCATCATAAAATAAATTTAAATATCTAAAAAATCTCCCTTGGTATTTTTCAACATTTCTTTTAGTTTATTTAAATCAACATATTTTCTTAATTGCTCGTTTTTTTCCGCTAAATAAATAGTAATTCTTAAATATAATTTATCGGTTCCATGAACCCAATCTAAAAATTCATTATCACTCGTCCCCAACAACTTACTATCTGATAAATCATAAAAAGCAAAACCATTAGCAGAAAAAACTTTATCAAGTTTAATTGGTAAGTCTTTGACTACATCCTTGTGTGGATAATCAGAACTTATAAATTCCCGATAAACGCCTGTGGGTCGGGGCGCCAAAAAACCAAGCACATAAATATGTTTTTCTCGGCACAATTTCAAAATGTTGTTCAAAGAATCTAATTTACTGTTTGATGGTTCGTTTTCATATCCAGAATAATCGCTACGTCTCCTGATTGATTCCACTTGTTTGTTAATGGCTATAATTAAGTTACTTCTATGTTCGGTGTCGGCCGCCGCTTTGGCGTATTGATAGCTACCATCTAAACGATAACCATCGTTATTAATAATAGCATTAAGTCCGATATGACCAACTTTAGCCTTTTCCCTTAATTCTTTGAAGGAAAACTTGTGAGTTAAATAATCTACATACACCTGCTTCCAGCCATTTTTTAAAAAATAAATAAATCTCGAAAAACCATTGTTTAAATCCGAGGCTGGCATTTTTTGCAAAGAATGATTACTCATAAAATCACCTGGGTCAAGACTAACAATAATGAATTTAATTTCATTGTCCAATGGTGATTGTTTAATAATTTCGTTTAAGGACTCCACAGTAGACATGCCACCATTACCGGCGTTGTAAAATTTATTCGATTCCAAAAAAAATTCTTGTCTAAATTCTACTGATCTGGAATTACCAGAAATAACAAGTTCCGGATTAACCTTAGTTAACAATTGTTTTTTATAATCATTTCCCAGCGAACCATAGGCCATACCATATAAAATATCTGGATTGGCTGTTTGAGCTTTAATAACAGCTTCAACCGAATAATATTCACGGCTCAAAATATAGACACTTATTGGAAAAATAAAAACAAAACCAAGAGGTAATAAAAATAATATTACTTTTTTTATAAATTGCCCTTTATTATTTAATGTCATATTTTTAAAATTGAGTACTGGTTAAAATTGAAAATAAATAAAAGCTTGATTGTCTTGTCCAGAATAACCAAAAAATAAAATTAAAAATATTAACAAATAATACCAAAGATATTTAACCAACTTGGGTTTTGTGTCAAAAATATAAAAATTATTATTCTTGTCTTGATACCGCTGAATTACTTCCATAAAAAGAATGGCTAAAACGATAATTAGTAAGGTGTTTTTAGTGGCTCCTATGCCTTTTTCTGTTAGTAGTTGATATCGAAGATAATTTAAATTAAAAATTTTCTGCCAATTATTTCCTAAATTAGCAATAATTCCCCAAGCTTGATGTAAATCAATCGCTCTAAAAAATACATTAGCCAAAGATACTAAACAAAAAACCGTAAAAATTTGCAAACCGTGATATATTTTAGGAAATTTTAATAAACCAATAATTTCCGCTAATTTGGTTCTTATTTTTTCCGTTAAAGAGCTAAAGACTAAATAAAAACCATGAATAGCTCCAAAAACCACAAAGGTCCAATTAGCTCCATGCCAAAGCCCTATCAGCACAAAAGTAACAAACATACTGGAATAAAGCTTAGTTTTAGTAATCTTACCCCGACCCAGAGCTAAAGGATAATACAAATAATCACGAAGCCAACTAGACAAAGAAATATGCCAACGACGCCAAAAATCAGCAATAGATTTAGCAACAAAGGGGCGATTAAAATTTTCTGTTAAATCGTACCCAAGCACTAAGGCTGAACCAATAGCAATGTCAGAGTATCCGGAAAAATCACAATAAATTTGATAAGTAAATAAAACCATCACAACTATTAAAATTGGTCCCTCGGTCGGCACATTAGCGTAAATATGATTAACCATAACTGCTACACTATCGGCAATAACCAGCTTTTTAAAAAATCCCCAAAGCATTCTTTCTAACCCTCGACGCACCTTAAAGGAGTCAAATTTATGCTCCAATTTGAATTGTGGTAATAGGTGTTGTGGACGCTCAATTGGTCCGGCCACTAATTGTGGAAAAAACATCACATATAAAGCATACTTTAAATAATTCGTTTCCGGCTTGTATTTGCCGCGATAAACCTCAATAACATAACTTAAGCTTTGAAAAATATGAAAAGATAAGCCGAGAGGCAAGGCTATTTTGATTAACATTAAAGAATAATTCCAGTGAAAAAAATTAGCTATAGCGGAAACATTGGTGTTAAAAAAATTAAAATACTTAAAAACAAATAAAATTCCCAGATTAGCTAAAAGACTAAGCACTAAAAATATTTTTCTTTTTTTTCCTTCTTCTTTGTTTATGGCTTGGGCCAAAAAATAATCAACCGTAATTAAAAAGAATAAAATCAAAATATACTTAGGCACAAAGGCCATATAAAAAATACAACTAGCCAACAACAAAATGGCTATTTGCCATCGAGATGGAATAGTATAATAGAGAAGTACTACAATCGGAAAAAAAATAAGAAAAGACAAGGAATTAAAAAGCATAAAAATATATCATTTAATTAAGCACTTGGACTGTCATAATACCACTAACCACCTCATCGACACCCTTAGTAACAGAGATTAAAATATCCAGTAGACCGGTTGCTGAACTTTTTGTTTTTACGGTTCCACGAACCGTTACCGTGTCATTGATAAAAATGGGTTTCTTAAAAGTTAAGTCTTGACGCAGACACAAACACTTCTTGCCAGGTAAATACATACCAACTAAAGTTGAACATAAAATAGCAACATGCATCCCGTAGACTAAGCGGTGGCCGAATTTAGTGGTTTGAGCATACTCTTCATCGGTGTGCAAAGGATTAAAGTTGCCACTTAACTTAGCAAAAAGATCCTCATCTTCAATTGTCCAGGTTCGTTCAAAAGAGGCCGTATCGCCGACAAAAATTTCATCAATAGCCAGGTCTATCGGTTTCATAAATTTATATTTTTATTTTTTAGCATCTCTTTAACCGCGCCCAAAGAATTGGCGCCCAAAACCTCGTCCATACTAAAAGAAACATTAAACTGTTTTTCCACTTCCGCAATAAATAATAAATAATTCATAGAATCCCAATTGGGAATATCCTTAGAGCTTAAAGAATCGTTAATTTCTTCCGGTTTTAATTTAAAAATTTCTTCCACTATTTGATTAAACTTTTCCATATTTAACAGTTATCCAGCTTGGCAAGACAGCAATCTCGTCAACCAAGATCAAATTATTTTTAAAATGTTTATTAACAAAGTCTTCGGCTGGTTTATTTTTTTCTGTTTGTCTAAAATTTATATTTAATTTTTTAACTTGATTGCTTTTAGCCATTTGTCCAATAACAGACAGAAGAGCATCCTCTACTCCCCGACCGATAACTCGACAGCTCATTAATAGTTGCTCTAAATACCAAACATCATCTTGTTTTTTAATAATAATCAAATTGATAATACCGTGATCACCGAAACGATCGGTTAATCGACCATGGATCACTTTATAATCATCCTGCTTAATTAATTTAGTTATTTCTTCTTCGCTTAAGGGATTCTTATTAATATTAAATTGATTGGTTTTTTCGGTTAATTGCGCCAAACGAGCCGTAGCATTCGAGTCATCAACAAAAATTTGTAATTCCAGACCAAGATTTTTTAAAAATTCCTCTCGGTTATCAAAAGACTTTTCTGCTTCTAGGCGCAATCTTTCAGTGACATACATATTGCCCCTCATTTTATCTTCATCCGTCAAAGCTTCGACTGGAAAATAAGGAAGATTTATTAAAAATTTAGCATAATCAGCGGAATTAGGCGGTAATTCCGGCACCTCAACCTCGGATAACATGGCTCTAACAGTAGCTCGATTAGTTGGGTCATCATCCAAAAAAACCATAGAGTCCAGACCTATGTTAAGTTCTTTGGCTAATTCAATTAAATTCATCACCTTATCACTCCAATTAATTCTTAGGGCAGCAAAATGCGGTTCTTTTAAAATCATGTTGGGATGCTCTCTGATTACTTTTATGGCGTCTTCGTAATTATTACGACTATTAACAGCTAAAATCACCCCTCTGTTATAGAGATTCAACAAAGCCTGTTGGAAGGCGATAAAATCAGCCCCAGCTCCATTTAAAGCCAATTTTATGCCCTTCAATCCGTCCTCGCCAACAATACCACCCCACAAAGTGTTATCTAAATCTAAAACTATACACTTTTTCAAACTCATACTTTTATAGCGATAGCGACAGCTGTTTTAGCTGTGTGGCTAATAGACACTAGAATTGATGTCTGCTGTTTATGGTTAAGCCAAACCGTTGGTTGTCCGGTTTTATCTCGTCTAATTTCAATCGTTGATGATAATAATTTTTTTTGTCCCAAAGCCTTCCAAACGGCTTCTTTAATGGCAAAAGTCCCGGCCAAATGCGTTCCTGGGTCTTTATAACTAAAACAATAATCAAGTTCTTGCTTACTAAAATTATTAAATAAAAAATTATCTTTTTTATTTTTAAAAACCTTAAATCTTTTAACTTCAACAATGTCAATACCTAGACCGTTTAAATTCATATTTTATTTATATCTATCCCCCTTCTGACATTTTCTAAAAACAAAGCCTTGCCTTTATTTATCACCACTCTGGGTATAATTTTTTTTATCCACATTTTAAAGACTTCCTTTAAACTATTCCTTGTATTTTTCGATTTAATAAAATGACTCGTTGGATGAAAATGAAAACCAAAAGTTTTTTGGCTAGAATCATTACAGTTAAATTCTCGACTAAAAGCTGAAGCCAAGGCAACTGGCGCAAATTTTATGCCATAATTTTCCAATGCTGACCTATGATAAACACAAATTACTGCATCTTCGCTAGGAAAACTAGTAACATCATTATCAAAAGGCAAATCCAAGTCATTAAAAACACTAAGTAATTTTTTGCTTCTTAAAGAAAAACCACCATTACCAACTCTTATTTCTTGACCTGTTTTATCAAAAAAGGTTTGTGGTGGCCAAGGCGCGCCAATATAATCATAATTCAAAAAATCATCAGTCCACTTATCGGGATTTAAAACATAACCATCATGTTGAACAACTAACGCAAATTCCGTTTCAACATATTTAGCTAGTTCAAAAATCATAAACCAATTATAAGCATCTATACTATTTAACCTTCGGCATTTTTTAAATTTTATGTTATTGGGTAAATTGATCGGTTGTTCATGAGAAATCAACAAGACTTCGGCATATTCCACTCCTTTCATGGAATTCTCCAGTGCCTGAATGGTTTCGTTTATTTTTATGGAAGACACCGCCACCAATGTTACTTTATCTAAAATCATATAAAATTCACTTAAACCGCCAAGCGGTTATATTAAGTTGTAAATCAAAACCGGCCAAAGAAATTTTTTCAATAAAAGGATTTTTAGTCGTAGACGTAGCCTCTTTAAGGTAATAACGCATCTCGGCGTTAGTTATGGCTTGCAAAATTTCCGATAGAACCTGCTCTTGATCAACAGCGGAATGATATTCAACAAATAATTTATCAATATTTTTTAAATTATCGGCGCAGTCTTTAATAACCTCTGCCTCAGCACCTTCTATGTCAATTTTTAAAAAATCAACCTTGGTCTCTAAGAATTTCCTTAGACGGACCGATGCAACTTTAATGTTTTTTTCTTCTGACGCCGACTCGATAATTTTACCGCTTTCTCCGCCCTCAACCAAAAAATTTATCTCTCCATCACTAATCCAAATTGCTTGATTATGACACTCAACTCCAGTTAAACCAAAACTATTAATGTTTTTTCGTAAGGCGACGAAAGCTCGCGGATCTGGTTCAAAAGCAATAACCCTTGATTTAGGATAAAGTAATTTAAAAAAAATAACCGAAAGACCAATATTGCTACCACAATCAATAATCAACGGATCATCTTTATCAGCAACAAATTTATAACTTTGATTAACAAAAATATCATGACACATCGCTCCGCAAGTTGAGGCATCAATAAAATGCAACTTCTTTCCCATAAAAGTCGTTTCCCCTTCAAGATATCTGGGTAACCCAGCCAAACGACTGAATTCTTTATGGTCAATAATATCTTCGGGCAAATAAAATTCACCTCGTAATCTCTTTTTAATAATACTCACTATATCAGCCGGAGAATTATGCCAAATTTTATAAAAAAGTTTATTCATAATCACTAAAGTTTTGCCTCTGGTTTTTCGGCAATAATGTTTTCATAACAACCCAAAGGATAAACATCTAAAATACCGCCTCCGGTAGCATTAATAATTTCTACCCCACGTTCATTAGCCGTTTTCTTTAAACTTTCATGCCCTCGCCAAACCATCAAATTAAACAAATTCATATCCAAAATTGGCTTGAAAGCAGAGTTAAAATCGTCTCGAAAAACACTCTCTGATCCTTCATAAAAATGTCGAGTTTCCTCTCTAATCATGTAATCAGTGTGGTCACATCCCAATAAAATAATTTCCTTAAATCCCATGGACATAGCCATCATAATGGCATATTGAGATACATCTGGAGCCCACGGTAATAAACCTCGACCAATATCAGGATAACCTGGTAAAAATTCAAAAGTTGCATAAGGCAATACGGGTAAATAGTACGTTTTGTCTTCAGGTAAAAAATGATACTCTTTGTTAGCGTCACGCATATAGAGTGGTAAAAAATAAGTTGTTTTGGGCATTCTTTTTTGAACTTGTTGAAAATATTCAAGAAATGTTTTTATTTGCGAATTATCTGGTCCTACAAGTTTGCCATCGGCACCATAAAAATTATCAAAATGAACTCGACAATAATAAGTCGGTTGCCAACCGGTTTGTAAAATTGGGTGCAACGAAAAACCATTAACAACAAAAGTTGTTTCATTGGCCAAGGGCGTTAAATCTTGTTTACTCAAGGATGGACCATTACCAATCACAAAACATCTTTGACCTTTGTGTTTATTAGAAAAAATTTTATTTCGAGAAATAATTTTATCCTTCGTATACTTTCTTACTAATAAGGCAACCTGTAGACGCGCTATTTTTCTGTCCACAAAATTATTCAATAAACTTAGAGCCTTTAAGACTCTGTGAATTTCCAAAAAAATTTTATCAGAAAACCTTCTTTCTCTGTTGCGATTCCAAGCTGGCGCATAAAAAGACAAGGAGTTTTCAACAAAATGTTCTTTGCTAAAAAACAGATCATTGGTTATAAATTTTGGGAGACGTTTTGCCAATTTTCTATAAAAATTACCTGTCATAAAATAATCGTTAACTTCTTCGTTAATTTAATAAGTTTCTCTAATTTTCCTATATTTTTTGCTTTTAGTCAATCTTTTTTAATAAAATTTTACTATACAAAAAACAACTTTTATGCTATAAAATATCTATTTTTCAACTACTTTTCTTCTTTCAATTAAATAGTCGGTCGGTAATAAAAAAACCGTTTTATACTTTTTAAATAAAACGGTTTATCTTTTAATTAAACATTGGGATTAGTGTTTTTTATTCTAGTCCTAATGGTGACATCTTTTTTGTTTTTAACAAAACCTCGCTTGCGGTCGCGTAAGCCTTCAACTTTTGATCTCTTTCCTGCTCTTGGATGTAAAATACGACCAAATATTTTCTTTTCTAAATTAGGAAAATACTTATAGACTACCCAAGATATCTTTGAAAGGAACATAATTCCTTGACGTTTTAGTTTGTTTTTGGGATACAAAGATTCTAAATTATGCAACCCTATTGTAAAAACTAATTCGGTAACTTTTTCCTTATACTCCCTAGAGTAAGTAAAAAAGATTTCTTCTTGGATATAGGTATCATCAAAAAGATTTCTTTGATAAAAAGTGCTTGTTTTGTAGGGATTAGTGCTGTTCTGATAAGTCTGGTCACCACGCAACTGAAATTCCGGTTTTAACCAATATTCTTTAAATCCATATTGATCGGCAAATTCTTGATAAATAGCTGTCCCCGGAAAAGGAGTAAGGGCACCAGAAATCTGAAAAAGATAAACGGCGTCCCATAATTCACGTACTAATTTTATAGTATTTTCAACATTTTCCGGTTTTTCCCAGGGAAATCCTGTCATTAAACAACCAAAAACTTGCAAACCCACAGCTGTCGCCAACTTAGGAGATTTTTGATTATGCTCCAGTTTTACTCCCTTTTTAATTCTGATTAAAGTGTCTTGATCGCCACTTTCCAAACCAAAACCGATTGAATGGCATCCCGCCTCTTTCATTGTTCTTAACATTTCCTCGTTAACCAAACTCGCTCTTGAGACACATCTCCAAATAACCGGTGGATTAATCTTTACAATTTCTTCACAAAATTTCTCAACTCTTTTTTGATTGGTTGTAAAACAATCATCAGCAATTGTAAAACTGGTAATTCCATACTCCTTTACACGGCGCTGTATTTCCTTCATCACCGTTGGAATTTCATCAAACTGGACACCTTGACCAAAAACAGACCAATCGCAAAAAGTGCATCGTCCAGGACAACCACGACTTGTATAAATTCTATGAAATCCCTTTAACAACCCCTCATCTGTTTTAAATAAATCTTGCTGAAATATTTCGAAATCCGGTTGAGGTAATTTAGAAATATTTACTCGACATCTACTGGGAGTAGAAATAACTTTGTTATCTTGATCATAAAAAGTTATCCCATTTATATCACTTAATTTTATTTCTTCTCTCCAATATTTACACAATTCACGAAGCGTCTCTTCCCCTTCGCCACGAACAACAATATCAGCACCAAATCTTAGGGGCTCTTCCGGCACATCAGTGGCGTGAGCGCCCCCCACAATTACCACGCACCCTAGATTCTTTAGAGTTTTAATTAAAGCATAAACTTCTAAAACCTGAATAGTGAGCATGCTAATACCTACAATATCTATTTTATTATTTTTGACTACAGACACGTAATCATCCATAAATAAAGGATGTTTAAAAGTATTAACAGCGGTAAACACACTAAAACCCTCTTCCTTTAGAACAGACGCCAACATTCCCAAATTAGTTGGAGCTTCTGTAGTTAAAGCCGGGGTAATTAATAAGAAATTCTTAAGTCTTTTCTTATTGTCTTTCATTATTTCACCTCTTTTATTAAAATTAGTAATCGGTTAATTATTAAGAGTGCCAAAAAATCAAAAGACACGCTTAATAATTAACCCAACTAACTTTATTTGTCAAAGATCCTTAAATTATCTTAAAGACATAACACTATTTTAGTGTTTTTGTCAATGCCCACGCAAAACTAATGTGGTTATGGGCTTATTTTAATTCATTTAAATTGTCCCATACTTTTTTAAAGGCTTTAATTACTAAATCAACTTCTTCAACAGTATAGTTGTGTTCGGGTAATTGTAGGGAAATTACCTCTTGATGTTGCATCCTTTCGGCTACCGGGCAAATTCCATGAGCATAACTAACGTGACCTTGATAATTTTCTGGATTCCAAGGAAAACCCTTAGAGCCATAAACTATTTTCTGCTGATACAGTGGATACCAATACAATAATTCGTAACCGGGATAAACCCGCGGTGTGCCTTCAGCCTCTAAAGCTACGATAATTTTATCTCGACTAACGCCAATTATATCACTTTTGATTTTCATGGCATAGCGATAATAAACATTAGTGCAATCAGTTTCCACTTTTGGCACAACTAATCCGGGTAAATCTTTTAGGGCTTCTGACAGTCTATTGCCAACATTAGTAATATGAGAGACAACCGGAGTTAATTTTTTTATCTGTTCACAACCAATCGCTGCCTCCATTTCGCCTAAACGAAAATTAAAACCAATCATATTATTTAAATCCGTCACGCCCTTACCACCCACAACCGCTTCCGCATGATTTCTAATTAATTGCATCCTTTCCGCCAGTTTTGCATCATTAGTTATCATTATTCCACCCTCTCCTGTATGGATATGTTTATGATAATTAAAACTAAAGCCACCAATCTGACCAATGGTGCCAGCATATTGACCATGATAGAGAGCGTCTGGCGATTGAGCATTATCCTCAATCACTAATAAATTATGCTCGCGGGCTATCGTCATAATTTCATCTAAATGTGCTGGGTGGCCAAAAATATTAGTTACAATAATAGCCTTGGTTAAGGGTGTAATGTTTTTTACAACAGAGGCTGGGTCAAGATTAAAAGTATCTTCTTCGATATCAGCAAAAACCGGAATGGCATTCCAAAACAAGACAGCATCAGCTGTGGCACACATCGTGTTAGGACTAACAATTACTTCATCGCCCGGTTCAATACCCAGAGCGCCAACCGCTCCAATTAAACCGGAGGTTAAGGAATTAAAGGACACGGCATACTTAACCTTGAAATGTTCGGCCCAAGCTTGTTCGAACTCTCTAACTTTTGGCCCACCTAAAAACCCTTCTCGCCAAGAGCCAAAAAAACCGGATAAGTTTCCACTATCCAAAACTGCCTGAACGGCCAGCTTTTCTTCATTACCAATACTATTATAGCGAGGAAAGGGAGAAATAATAGTTTTAGTTCCTCCGTTGACAGCTAATTTTCCCATAAGTTTATTGTTTTATTCGCTTAATTAATTTAAAAATTTCAACACTTTGACTGGCCGGCGACGCTAATGGTTCGCGTTTGGTTAAATGTCTATATATATGTTCAACGGCATTACCGGCAACTTTAGCCTTATCAATAATGGCGGTTTTTTTTAAGACAAAGCCCTTAAATTCTTTATACAAATCCAAACGCCGACCAACACCATATTCCGACAAATTAATTTCAGCTTCAATTTTAATTCTAGCCTTGTCACCCATAATATCCAATTCATGGACCAATAAATTACTGCTATCCATACTAAATAATCTTATTTCTAAACCATTAGGATATAACATGGTTAAATTAATAGTCGGATCATTAGCCATTAAACCGGGACGCTCTGATTCATAAATAATTTTTTTCGGTTGGCCAAAATACCATAAACACAAATCCAAATAATGAATGAAATTATGAACCAGTCCTCGCGAACAGCAAACTGTCACATTTTGCAGTTTGCCAAATTGCCCTCGATTAATCATTCTTTTAATATCACTATATTCTTTAAGAAAACGACGAGTGAAATTAACCAATAGGGGCACACCTTGGCGCTGATAGCGTTTAACAATATCAGTTACTTCTGCTAAATTACCAGCTAAAGGTTTTTCACAAAAAACCAAAAGTGGTTTATATTCCAAGGCCGTTAACAAAGCTTGGCGGTGTGTTTCATCTGGACTGGCAATTACCACTACTTCTGGTCTTTCTCGCTTTAATAATTCTCGGTAATCACTATAAACTTTTACTGAAAAACTATCCTTAATATGTTTTCTGGTTTGATTATTTGTTTCCGCTACGGCAATTAAATTAAAATTTTTAGAATGATAAAAAGCACTAAAATGGCTCAAAGGTTTAGCCAATTTTTTGCCTTGGTCATACCAAAAACCAATTCGACCGCAACCAATTAGAGCGACTGTATATATTTTTTTATTTTTTTTAATCATATTGAGTTCAACTTCTTAAATTAAAGTTTTGTCAATTTTTATAACCACCTTTTTTACCGCCGCTACTTTACCGTAATTGCATCCGGGGCGATGAATCTCTTCCGGGAAAAAAATAGCATAATCTCCAGACAACAAGACAACATTAATTTCATTATTAATTTGACTATAAAGCACGGAGTCCCCTTCATCATCATATTCTTGGCAAACAGTATGACCTGTTCGAGTCAAGGAACAGCCAATCATCTCTTCTCCGGTTACAATAAAATGAATATCTATAAACTTTTTATGAGACTCCCCCTTTTTATCAATTTTGGGAACTGTTGAATATTCGCTGATAACAGCAAACATTTTATTGTCAGACCGCAAGAATTGTCGACCATTAGCCAAAACAGTGAAATTTGTGCTATTCAAATACTCCAAAGCTTCAGCAATAATATCTGGAACGATTTTTTTATCAAACTCTACATTTTTTACGTTACCTAAAATCATACTTGATAATATTTTTTTAACTAAGCTGATTAACCCTCTTCTTTTTTCTTCTGTTTGGTAGTTTTATTAATTAAAAGAACTTCTGGATTTTCTCGAACATACTTAACCATATCTTTGGTTAAAAATTCCGGATTGCTGGGATACAAAGCTTCGTAAACCTTGCTGATAATTTCATAATCCGCTCTGGTGTCTAGTGTTAATCTAATATGAGCGCCACTGACTTGAGGGGCAGCCGTCAGCATCTGCAACTTAAATAACTTAGGATTACAGGGAATAAAATAAGATACATGCACGCGATCAATCGGATCAGTAGTTAAATCAGATACTTTCTGTAACACTTCAGTTGGAAAAATGTGAACGGGTACCCCAACAGGAAAAGTATCTTCCGAGTAATGAACCTGATCAATCGTGGAAGTACAATCATAATCTCCGGCCAAGTGGGCAGTAATAGCTTGATCAATAATAATCGGATCAATTAGTGGGGAGTCAGCAAATAATTCACAAATTAAATCAACCTGATGTTCTTTGGCGGCATCTAAAACGCGAGTTAGTACATCAAATTCACTGCCTCGAGAATATTTAACCTTATTCCGCTGGCAACATTCAATAATAACATCATCGGTTTGATTAGTGGTGGTTGCTACCACGATTTCTTCAACATATTTTGAACGTCTAATACGTTCAAACATTGACTCTAAGACAGTAGTCTGACCCAACGGCATTAATACTTTGCCAGGTAACCTCTCTGAAGTCATCCTGGCCTGGATAATGGCAACAATTCTTTGTTTCATATAATTTTTTTTAGTGCCACGCCTAAATTATAGGTTTCGGCAAATAATAATTTTTTAATATATGGTAAATTATTAGCTAATTTTAGTTCAAAAATATCATCAACCTCCTGAACAACACAATTCGCTGGCAATGGTAAAATCGTTTTATTTTTATTTAATGAAAGGGCAACTGTTATCTTACCTAATAAAAAAGCGATAAACAAGCCCATGCTATTTTGACCTAATACCATATTGGCTTCCTGTAAACTAGACATCAACGGTTTATTCTGGGGCTTTTCTATCTCAATAATCAAATTTGGGTACTGTTTTTTAAAAAAGTCATACTTAGTCAAAACTGTTTCCGAAGGGTGCAAGCGAATAATTAACTTATTTACTCCAAAACAACTAGTAAATTTAGAGAAATTTTTTAAAATTTTCTCTAAAACAACTTTCTCCCCATCAATTGATATCTCTTTGGAATATTTAGAATTTTGGAGAAAAGAGAGGGTTTCTGAGATATACAATACGGTTTGTGATTGATTTGTCTGTGCCTTGTTAATTCTCTGTTTCAAAATATCAACAAAATAATAATTATTTAGTTTGATTAAATTTTTAAAATTAAACTTTTTAGCTAAACGATAAGCTTCTGTATCACAAACAAAAATATAATCTGGTAAATTCTTTCTCCAATCTTTAGCTGGATAACCAAAACGCTCTCGTTGCGAATTCCAATTATCGAAGATTACAGCATTTGGTAAACCACTACTCTTGGCTACTCTAGTATAAGGTAATTCAAAGCCACTCCAACCGGTAGCGCACAATAAAAAATCTGGTCTAATTTTGGCTAAAAATTTTACGGGTTCTAGTTTATTCTCTTTCAATAAACATCTTAATCCCTCTTCAGTAAATACTCGATGAGCCGCAGAATTTTTGTTAGTAACAACCACCCATTGATAAACCTTTAAGTTGTGTTTTATTAAATGAACTAAATAAGTGGCTGGTCCAGAATTATCCACAACTACCACAATTTTTTTCATATTTATTAATTTAATAGGTTGCGCAAAATATTTAACTTGTCTTCAAAAATGCCAGTATCTTCCAATAAAGAACCTTGACCATCAGCAACACCAATAATAGTTTTAGGATTATCAATATCATCTACAATAAATTCTCCATATTGGCCAACTAACCCGGAAGATATTAAATTAAGTCCATAATCTTGTAATTTTTTTCGACCGATTGCCTTTCCGTAAATCAACTTAGTTTTAATAATGGCCGTAAAAACATATTTCTGTATAATACTCGTATCCAAAGAAAAAACTACAAACTCGTGACTATTAATAATACTCTCATCAAAACATTTTTTGCCCACATCTATTAAAATTGGCGATCTTTCTTTGCTTAACCATTTTAAATCTTCCTTGATAATTGATTGCTGGTCAGCGCAAGCAATGACCACATTCGCTCCACGACAAGCTTCTTCTATGTTTTCGGCCATAGTAATAGAAGATTCGGTATGTTCTGATTTTATCTGATTTAAGCCGTCAGTTATTTTTTTTAATTTACTTAAATTTCTTCTAAATAATTTTACTTTAGCGCCACGCTCTACTAGAGTTAAGGCTATTTTTGATCCCATATTCCCGGCTCCAATAATCGCCACATTAACATTACCTAAATCCACTACTAATTGTCCTAAGAGCAAATCAATAGCTTCGGTCGCCAAACTATTGCCTTTATAAGTTAAAACTTTTGATTTAAAAATTTTTTCTCTAACAATCCTTTCAATATTACCAATATCATTAGATCCGTAATAAATTTCTTTTATCTTTTTTTCCGCATCCACAAAAACGTAATCCACTTGGCCATCAATCAACTCAGCAATACTAGCTGTTATTTCAACGTTTTTAACAATAACGCCTCCATAAATTAATTCACTAGTCTCTTCTAGGGGGGTAAAATAAAAATCTTTATCATAGGGCATAACAGATGAAGTGTTGCCAATAATAAAAGCGGAAACACGACCATTGGCCTTAGATTTTATTGTTTGTAATAAATTATTTAATGTTTCTTCCATATTTTAAAAAGAATCCCAAGTTATTAACTCATCTTTAATAATATTTTTTTTCGCTACTCTACCAATTACTATATCTAAATATTTTGGCAAAATACCACCACCCGGGCCACTAATACTAATTTTATCAGCACTAATAATTTCACCTTCATTAATATTCTCTTTAGCGTATAAACATTTTTTAAACTTATTAATAGTTTCCATCTCACTTTCTAGAATCGCTTTTCCGCCAAAACCTTGAATTTTTGGAACCAAACTTGTTAATCTAACCAGCTCTCGCATCTCCTTGGGATCCGAAGACAGAATATGGTCTGGGCCCTCCATAAAACGATCTAAAGTAAAGTGTCTTTCAATAATTTTTACTCCCATAGCCAAAGCCACAGTAGTAACAGTTAAACCAATGGAGTGATCAGATAAACCCACTGGAATATTAAAGGTTTTGGCTAAAATTTTAATAGTTTTTAAATTCATGTCCTCCGGAGCTGCTGGATAAGCCGAAACGCAGTGTAAAAGAATAACATTTTTATTACCGCTCTCCTTGATTACATTCATTGCGTCTTCAATTTGGCCCAAAGTCGACATACCAGTAGAAACAATCATCGGTTTTTGCGTATTGGCAACGGCCTTGATTAATGGCAAGTTAACCAAATCCATTGAAGATATTTTATAAAACTTACAATTCAATGATTCTAACAAATCTAAACTCTCTAAATCAAAGGGCGTAGAAAAAACTTCAATATTTCGAGATTTGGCATAAGCGAACAATTCCTTATGTTCCTCTAGGGTTAATTCCATCCTCTTAAGAGTGTCATAAGAAGATTCTTCTTGGTCAACTAATTTTTCCGCATATCTGTTGGTTTTATTATGCTCTCTTAATCGGTTAGTAGTTTTATATGTCTGTAATTTAACCGCACTACAACCAGCTGTTACAGCCTCATCAATTAAGTTTTTGGCGATATTAATGTCGCCATTATGATTCAAACCAATTTCCGCAATAATAAAAGGTTTACCAGAAAAAGAAAATTTAACATCTCCCAGCATTAATTCTTTGTTAAAATTTGAAAAAACTTTATGTTTGGTCGTTTCCATTGCCTCCATTTTTTTCTCATTCAGTCTAATAGCTAAATCAACGCTTTTAGCATATAAAATTTGTAAATCAGCGTAATGAAACTCGCCTCCAGTGCCAGTTAAATAGAGCTGCTTAAATCTACGCAATTGACTTAAAACTTTAGCCAGCTCCTCTTCCTTGTCATTAGTCAACAAAGGGTAAACATGTGGCAAAGAAATAACCTTGCCATACATAAAATCATTTTCTTTGATTAACTTTAATTTAATTAAATCAGCAACTGTTCGTTCAATTATTTTATCGTTTTCTTGAAGATCAAACTCATCTCCTTTCGAATATGCGACCTCTACTGTTAAAACAGTTTTATCTTCTGGAAAACCAATGACGCTAGATTTTTTTTGTTCACCTAAGCGATGAAAAACTATATCCTTATCATCAAAATAAAAGGAATTATATTTGTCTTTTAGAACAAAGGGCTTATCGATGGCTAAAAAAATCAATTTGACTCCTCGAAAATTAAGTTCATTGTTAACTCCCAGAAGTTGGGCTATTTTATTAACTGGACCAGTGGAGATAATAACATCCTCAGGATTAATTATGATTTTTTTCTCACCAGCAATAATTTCTGTTATTAAATTATCTTGGGTTTTGATATCAGTTACTGGAGTTTCCAAACTAATAAATCCACCAGCCTTTTCTACTTCTTCGGCCATTTTATCCATAATAGCTCCTGAACCAAATTTACCGGTAGCACACCACTGTCCAGCATGGAAGGGTTGACTTTTTTCTGTAATGTTAATGCGTTTAGGTGCCCAATTTGCAGTTAATTCTAAAGTGCTTACTCCCCATACCTTTTCCGGATACTCTGTAAAAAATAACTGTTGCAAAGTCGGTCCGACTAAACCTTCCACATATTCATTAAAATTTTTAGCTCTGTTCCTCTTGCTAATATCAAGATTTTTTAATTCATATAAAACCTTATTTTTCGTTTCAACGGGTAAAGAATTTATTGTTTCCAGCGATAATGGATAATCATAACTCTGATTAGCCAAATCTTTATCTTTAATATTTTGCGCCCAAAATTCACCTTCAAGCAATAAATCTCCAAATTTTTCTTGCCACAACTTCTTAATTTCTTCGTCAGGAGTATGATAAATATGTGGTCCAAAATCCAAATACTTAAAATGACCCCAAGCAAAACTTCCGGCCATGCCTCCCACCTTAGCCTCCTTTTCCAAAATTTCAACAGTATGACCTAGTTCCGCTAATTTCCAGGCTACACTTAACCCGCTAATGCCGGCTCCGATAATATAAATTTTTCTCTTTTCCTTACTCATGCAATTATTTATAAAAACTATATTTTTTTCCATTTTAAAATCGTGCTAAACCAACCATTACGATCATTACCCCTATCAGTAGTATCGTCAGTTAATTCAAAAACCCCAACTAATTTTTCACCATCAATTTCATAGTTATGACTGCCAAAAAAAGACAAATAAACACTATAATGCCCAGACGCCAAACTACGTGCCGGAATTTCTAAAGAAAAATTATTTAATCCTTCTTTTAAATTATTAAACGAATCAGATGATTTGTCATGACTAAATGATTCCAAAATAATTGCTCCATCATTCTCTTTAATAGCTAAACGCCCATACAAACCCAGAATTACCTTATTAACCTGACAAGAAAAATTAACGATAATCTTTTGGTCACAATTAAAAACATTTGTTAATTGGCCAGTCTCATCAATTAGCTCAGCTTCCTTTAGGCTGATTGGTTGACTTTTGCTTTCAACATAAACAGTTTTATTGGCTGATTGTTCTTTTTTTGTCCACAAATATTTTTCTATAACCTCAGTCGTCGGACCATCAATAACAACCCTGCTGTTTTCCAATAAAATTGATCTGGGGCACAAAGATTTTATGGTTGGTAAATTATGGCTAACAAATAAAATCGTTTTCTTTTTATCTTTGGTCATCTCCCCCATTTTACCTAAACATTTTTGTTGAAATTCGGCGTCGCCTACCGCCAGAACCTCATCCACAAACAGAATGTCCGAGTCCATGTGAGCGGCCACGGCAAAAGCCAAGCGCACATACATGCCCGATGAATATCTTTTAACCGGAGTATCTAAAAATTTAGCCACGCCGGCAAATTCCACGATTTCATCAAATTTTTTAACAATTTCCGTTTTCGGCATACCTAAAATAGCGCCGTTTAAAAAAATATTTTCTCTGCCCGTTAACTCAGGATGAAAACCGGTACCTACTTCCAATAAAGAGGCAACTCGTCCGGAAATTTTAGCTTTACCGGTACTAGGTGGAGTAATGCGAGATAATACTTTTAGTAAGGTTGATTTACCGGCACCATTACCTCCAATAATACCAACTATTTCTCCGGCTTCGATAGAAAAATTTACATCTCGCAAAGCCCAAAAATCTTCACGTTTGTTATTTTTCAAACTCTTCAATAAAGCAATCGGATGTTTAAGGGCTCCCTCAATTTTATCACGTAAAGTAATAAAACCACGCTCCAAATGAATGATGTTATATTTTTTTGATAAATTTTCTACCTCAATAACAAACTCTTTCATATAAATTAAAGCTTCGCTTGATTTTGAATAAACCAATTGATTGTTTCGGTTAAGCCCCTCGATAAATCAATTTTATGATGCCAGCCTAAATTATTTAGTTTAGAAACATCTAAAAGTTTACGCGGGGTACCATCTGGTTTGCTACTATCCCAAACAATGGTTCCTTGATAACCAATCAAATTTTTTATGGTTTCGGCCAATTCTTTAATGGTTAAATCAACACCAGTGCCAATATTAATAATAGATGAATCATGATAATTGTTCATAAGCCACAAACAAGCGTCAGCCAAATCATCAACATGTAGAAACTCTCGATAAACTTGTCCTGTTCCCCAAAGAACGATTGACGTCTGATTGTTAGTTTTGGCTTCATAAAAACGCCTAATTAACACCGGCAAAACATGTCCAGCTTGTAAATCAAATCTATCGTTAGGACCATAAAGATTGGTGGGCATCACGGAAATAAAGTTGGTGCCGTATTGTTCATTGAAACTTTGACACATTTTAATTCCGGCAATCTTAGCTAGAGCGTAAGCATCGTTGGTTTCTTCCAATTTATCTGACATCAAATATTCTTCCTTAAGTGGTTGAGGCGCTAGTTTGGGATAAATACAAGACGAGCCTAAAAATAATAATTTTTTTACCCCACTCTTATAAGCATTATAAATAATATTATTTTGTACTAATAAATTTTCGTAAATAAAATCTGCCTTGTGTTCTTTGTTGGCCATAATACCACCAACTTTAGCAGCCGCCAAAAAAACAAATTCCGGTTTCTCAATCTCAAAAAAATTCTTAACCGCTGTTTGGTCCAATAAATCTAACTCGGCTCTGGTTCGTAAAACTAAATTATTATATCCCTTGTCTTTTAGTTTACGCACTAAAGCAGAACCAACCAAACCCTTGTGCCCAGCTACAAAAATTTTAGCCGTCTTAGGCATAAATTCTAATGTTTCTTCTTTTGACGACAAAATTAATTCTTGAGGTAAAGATAGACCCTGACTAGCTGTTTTATAATCAGCTTCTGTCATTAATTTCACAAGTTCCTTAAATTTTATACTTGGCTCCCAACCCAAGATAGTTTTAGCCTTAGAATAATCACCGATCAATAAATCAACTTCAGCTGGACGAAAATATTTTTTATCAATAGCAATAATTACTTGGTTAGTTCGTCTATCAAGGCCTTGTTCAGCTAACCCTTCGTAGCGCCACACCAAATCAATATCTAAAAGTCGACAAGTTTCTTCAATAAATTCACGAATACTATGGGTTTCTCCGGTGGCCAAGACAAAATCATCCGGTCGGTCTTGTTGTAGCATTTGCCACATACCTTCAACATAATCCTTGGCATAACCCCAGTCACGTCTAGCCTCAAGATTACCAATATAAATTTTATCCTGCATTCCAAGTTTTATTCTTGACAAACCCTTGGTAATTTTTCTCGTGACAAAAGTTTCTCCACGACGCGGCGATTCGTGATTAAAAAGAATTCCATTAACGGCAAACAAACCATAGCTTTCTCGATAATTTTTAGTAATCCAATAAGAAAAAACCTTAGCGCAACCATAGGGTGAACGCGGATGAAATGGTGTCGTCTCTCTTTGGGGAACTTCTTGAACTTGACCAAACATTTCCGAAGAAGAGGCTTGATAAAATTTTGTTTTAACTCCCGTTTCTTTAATAGCATCAAGCAGTCTAATGGTTCCCATGCCGGTGACATCAGCTGTGTATTCCGGCATATCAAAACTTACTCGCACGTGACTTTGGGCGCCTAAGTGATAAATCTCATCTGGCTGAATTTTTTCAATTAAACGAGAAATGTTAGAAGCATCCGATAAATCTCCGTAATGCAAAAAAAGCCTAAGATCAGAATCATGGGGATCTTGGAACAGATGATCTATCCTTCCGGTGTTAAAACTGGAGGCGCGTCTAATAATACCATGCACCTCATAACCCTTAGACAAAAGAATTTCTGCTAAGTATGATCCATCTTGTCCGGTGATACCGGTGATTAAAGCTTTTTTCATAATTTTAGATAGTATCAACGCTATATCTTTCGGCCTTTCTAAAATAAAGCCAACCAATAATTAATAAAAGCACGCAGGCTACGGCCGATAAACCAAATTGCAACCAATTAGTAGCATAGCTTTGTAAAAATTCACTGCGGGCTGTTTTTATAACACCAGCTATCGGATTAATAGCTAAAATCCAGCTATATTTACCTAAAATACTAGATGAATATACAACGGGAGTTACAAACATCAACATTTGAATAAAAAATGGTAGAACGTAACGGACATCTCGATATTTGACATTTAAAGAGGCGAAAAATAAACCCAAACCTAGAGCGGCCATAGCTGATATTAAACATAATACTGGAAAAATAAAAATTCCCGTTAGACTGGGGACAAAATGATAATAAAACATTAAACCGATTAGAATAACTAAGGCTACCAAAAAATCAACGAATCTTGTTAAAACCATCGAAATTGGCAACAAAATTCTAGGAAAATAAACTTTTGAAATAATATTTTGGTTAGACAACAAACAATTAGAAATATCGCTTAAAGCTAGAGAAAAAAATTGCCAAAAAATAAGACCAAAAAAAACAAAAATCGGATAAGGGGCGCCGTCAGTCGGCATCTTGGCAAAATTACCGAAAAAAACAGAAAACACCACCATAGAAATAAATGGCTGAAACAATACCCAAGACACACCAACTATAGTTTGTTTATAACGAATTTTTAAATCACGCCAGGTAAAAAAATATAGCAATTCTTTGTATTGCCAAATTTCCGCTAAATCAGACCAATGAAATCTGGTTCGTGGTTTAATAATAGTAACTTTTTCCATAGAAATATTTCAAAAACTTCAGCAAGATTACCATTTTTTAAGCGAAAAATCAAGGTTTTTTTACTTGACTTTTGCTTTAATTTCTTGTGTTAGTTTGATAGTAGCCTGATCCGTGGGATTAAGTCTTAAGGCTTCTTGCGCGTAGAGCCAAGCTTCCTTAAAACGTCCTAATTCATTATAATAAACCGCTAAATTAAAACTCCAAGCCGAATCCTTTGGGGCTAAAGTTAAGCCTTTTTTAAAATATTCGATCGCCCTCTTTGAGTCTTTTCTCTTTTGATAAATCTTAGCAATATCATCATAAACCATCACATAATTAGGTTGAAGACGCTCTACTTCAAAATAATATTCCAACGCTTTGTCAAGATTGCCTAATTTTTCATAAGATTGAGCAATTAGCTGTTTAAAATAAACTATTTGATCCAAAGCCTTGGGTGAGCCAAGTGGTGGAGTAACCTTAATACCATCTTCGTAGATTTTAATGGCTTGTTTATGCTCGCCTGCCCAGGTCTTCATTCGTCCATAATCTTGATAATTAACCGAGATATCAGGGTTTAGGGCAATTAATTTTAAATAATATTTTTCGGCATCTAAATAATATTTTTTATCAAGGTAATAACCAAAAATAGAATAAGCATGTGCCGTATTCATTATAATATGATAGCCATATTCTGATTCCGGATAACTATCAATTTGTTCTAAAATATTATTCAAAGTAACAATCATGTCATTTTTATTTGTCAGAGCCGGAAAACAATTGTTATGGATAAATATATACTGCTCTTTATAGTAAAGATTGGTGGGTTGCCAATTAGTTGCCATGGCCACATTATCCATAGCCCCTAAACAGTCGTGTCTAGCTTCAGCTTTTTTAGCTTTCATGAAAGATAAATCCGCCACAAAACTACTAATTGTAAAAAAATAAAGAAAAAATAAAACAAAAATTATAGTAGAAATAAAAATTATCCAACGAAAAACCAAGCTAAAGCGAGTTAAGCTAAAAAACTTTTCCTCTGAACTAAAAACTACAAAACATAACAAAGCTACTATTAAATAATAATATATATAATGAGTAGTCAAAGAAAAACCAAACAAATCTGTCACCCCATAAGCCACCAAAGAACTTAAAAGCGCCAGTACAAAGTATCCTGAGCTATTGCTTAATTTATTTTTATTTAAATATCTTAATCCTTGCCACGCTAAATAACCATTCAAAACTAAAAACAATAACAAACTAGATAAGCCAAACTCCAAAACTGTGTCTAAAATATTATTATGAGCACGATCAGGAAAAGAATTAATCATTTCGTTCTCTCCCCACTCAGTCCTATACTGGGCTAAATAATTACTACTTTGTGTATCTTTGCCATAGCCAATGATTTTTCTTGCCGGACTGGCTTTATGCCAAATATCATAGGCGGCACCCCAATAAAATAAACGGGTTTTGTTTTCACCGTTGTTTAAACTAAAAATAGTGGAAAAACGAACTAAGGGCCAATTACTTTTAGCCTTAAATACATCATAATGAACCATCAAATTTAAACCAATAGTCAATAAAATTATACCCGTAAAAAAACCTAAAATAATAATTTTTTTCTCCTAAACCAAGACCACAGAGCCAGGCTTACTATAAAAGAAGCTCCAAAACCAAGCCAAGCGCTGCGACTATAAGTAAACAATAGACAAGTACCCTGCATTATTAAAAACAAGACTAATAAAAATTTTAACCATTTTTTATTAGCTACAAAAAAGATGCTATAAATTGTCAAAGGAATAACAATCACCAAATAATGCCCTAAAAAATTTGGCTGTCCAAGGGTAGCAAAAATTCTACCTTCGTTTTTCGCCCAACTTAATGGATCCAAGCCAAATCTTTGAGCTAAGCCATAAAGACAGACAAAAAATGAACCAGCCACTATCGCTCCTAAAAATTGTTTAACTTGTTTCCAATTTCTTAACCAAGCTATTAACAAAACAAAAAACAACCAATAATACAGTAAACTATAAACTCCCTGTTGACGCTCATAATTTCCCCACAGACTCATCTGGGGCTTAATGGAAAAAATTAACCCATTAAAAATATAGATTAGCAAAATCAAACCGGAAAAAATAAGCAAACTTCGACGATAATACATTATCTTTTCTTCTAAAATGGCCTTAATCATCCATAGTATTAAAATAAAAGAAATTAGGATCCTGGCCACCGTCACTTTATTAATATCAAAAACATTAAAAGTCTCTTGCCAATAAGCAAAATACACCGGTACCAAAAAAATAATACCTAAAAATAGCCAATTAATTCCTTGGTCTAAACATTTAATCAATTTGTCTTTATTCATATAATCATTATATAAAAAGCCCGGAGAATAAACAACCGGGCTTTTGTGTTTCTAATAAAGACTACTTTTTCAACTCAAAACCTGGTCCAACATAATGCATCGCATCAAGCGTGGTTCCGGTCTCTGGTAGAATACCGGCAATAATTATATTGTTGCCAAAAAAATCATTAATTGTATCCCCAATCTTACTAAACAATTTATTATCAATCATCATTTTGGCCTCGCTAGAACCAACATAGATGGGTAAATATTTACTATCACCCAACTTAATCGGCTCAAAACCTTGAATACTGTTTTTTAATTTCTCTGGGATATTGGTTATGGTGCTACTTGGAGTGCTACTGGCTGTCACGAAATAAAAAGATTTAATAATTTCTTTTTCCGCTACATATTTGATACTAGCCGAATTAGTCATCTTGGCTAAAGTAGCGTTATTCACAATATGATAATTATCCAAAATAGTTCCAGTCTGCTCTAAAATACCAACCACTTTAACGTTAGCCAGACCAAATATGTTCTTTAAATTATCACCAGGTCCTTTAATTTCCTGCTCTTTCTCCATCATTGTGCCTTCAGTATAGCCAAGAATTATTTCGTCATTACCGAGAGTTAGGGTGCCTTCTTTAGCTTTTAAAATACTTGGGAAACGGTTAATCCCTAAATATAATTCCGGGTCACCATCTTCAAAATTAATCTTAGTCTGACTATCGGCTAAAAAAGTATTAACAATGGCGGTATTTTCTAGGGAAATTATCGCCGTTGGCATTTTTTTACTTTCCATACTGGAGCTTAATTTAGCAAACTCAAAGAAGCCAAAAGTAAAGACTGCTATCATCACGAAGGGAGCGATTAAGGACAAATAATTCCTTTTATTGGATCTAAAATATTTTAACAACAAGGCATTGCTAACCACTGAGACGGAACTCATGGCCATAGCTAGCCCGGCTAATTCCGGTTTTAAGACCAAGCCGAAGCTGATAAAAATACGGGCGGCAATCGGAATACCAATAACATTATAGAATAAAGCAAAAAACATGTTCTGCTTAATTTTAGTCATGGTTTCTCGGCTCAAATTAATGGCTGTTAAAACATCTCGTAAATCATTTTTAATAATGACAATACCACCCGTTTCCATAGCTACATCCGTGCCATTGCCCATCGCAATACCTAAATCTGCTTGCGCCAAGGCTGGAGCATCATTAATGCCATCACCCACCATCGCCACTTTTAAGCCACTATCTTGAAGTTTTTTAATTTCATTAGCCTTATCTTCTGGTAATACTTCGGCTAAAATATTTTTAATACCGGCTTGTTTAGCAATAGCTTCAGCGGTGCGACGATTGTCTCCCGTAATCATATAAATCTTCAGACCTCGCTTCTTTAATTTTTTAATCGCTTCCACTGTGCTCTCCTTAATTACGTCCGCCACCGCCACCAAACCCAAAACTTCTTTGTCAGTAGCTAAAATCATGACAGTTTTGCCCTGCTCTTCTAATTTGCGAATTTTTCTATCAGTTCCGTTAAGAGGCAAACCAGCAATGTCCATAATTAATTTACGGTTGCCTAAATAATATTTTTGGCCATTAATGGTTCCTTGTACTCCGTGGCCAGGGATAGCCTTAAAATTATCAGCCTCCAAAACTTTTAAAGATTCTGCTTCGGCGTATTTGACAATAGCCTCGGCCAAAGGATGCTCCGACATTTTTTCCAAGCTAGCAGATATTTCAATCACTCCATCTTCGTCACTCGTTCCCAAACTAACCACATCAGTCACTTCAGGCTCACCCTTGGTTAAAGTGCCGGTTTTATCAAAGACGATAGCCTGTATCTTACAAGCAGCCTCTAAGGGCTCTCCTCCTTTAATTAAAATGCCATACTCGGCGCCCTTACCGGTTCCTACCATAATGGCAGTCGGTGTGGCTAAACCCAAAGCGCAAGGGCAAGCAATCACAATGACCGAAGTAAAAGCCATTAAACTAAAAGCTAAGCCGGCACCCAAGAAAAACCAAATTACAAAAGTTAAAATAGCTAGAATAATTACCGTTGGCACAAACCAAGCCGAAATTTTATCAGCTACTCCTTGAATAGGCGCTTTAGAACCTTGAGCATCTTCAATTAATTTAATAATTCGCGCCAAAGCGGTTTGACTACCAACCCTAGTAACCTGAAATTCAAAACTACCATGTTTATTTATAGTGGCGCCAATAACCGTATCACCAATATTTTTTTCCACCGGGATGCTTTCTCCTGTTAGCATGGATTCGTCTACCGAAGAACTACCTTTAATTAATGTGCCATCTAGGGGAATTTTTTCTCCTGGTCGCACTAAAACGATATCCCCAGCCGTCACCTGATCAATCGGCATGTCCATAGCCTGACCATTATGTAAAACGCGCGCGGTTTTGGGCTGTAAGCCCATTAATTTTTTAATAGCATCAGAGGTGCGACCCTTGGCTTTAGATTCTAGCCACTTACCCAAAGTCACAAAAGTAATTAAAAAGGCGGCGGTTTCAAAGTATAAATCAGGAATCTTAGCTCCGTTTAGTCCAATTAAACTGTTATTATTTAAGACATAAATAATATAAAGAACTAAACTATAAATAAAGGCGGTGCTGGTGCCAATCGCCACTAAACTATCCATATTAAAGGTCTTCATGCGCAAACTACTCCACATGCCTTTATAAAATCCACGACCAATTATAAACTGAACTGGGATGGTTAAAATTAAAGAAATAAGACCAACATAGGGTAAAACATTATTTCCAAAGAGCCTTGGGAAAAAGTCTAAAAGCATAAAATAAAGCATGGGTAAACTTAAACCAAAGCTCCACAAAAACTTAACCCAATAATCTTTTATCTCTTTGGCCCTCTTTTGACTTTCTATCTTGGGATCATCTTGATAAACTTGGGCCCCATAGCCGGCCTTTTTAACAGTCTGCAAGAGTGTTTCCAAATTAGCCTTAGAGGCATCATAAATTACTCGCGCTTTCTCTGCAGCAAAATTAACGTTAGCTGTAGTCACTCCCGGAACTTTTTTTAAACTTTTTTCTATTAACCCAGCACAAGAAGAACAATGCATGCCGGTTAAACTTAAATTAACCTGTTGTTCTCCACCACTACTCATGGTCTTATTTTGAGGAGTAGGCATGTCAGCCGAAGCAATCGCTACTGGTTGCGTACCCAGTGACTCGTTATCACCAAACAGATTAAATAATTGACCGACTTTAGCCGAACGCAATAAATTATCTACCAAGCGATCAATATTTTTTTCATCTTGAGGGATCTCAAATTCTCCCCTTTTTTTATGAGTAATTTTACCAGAAAAACCGGGCTTGCTGTTTGCATTAGAAAAATTTCCTTCAGCTTCAGTTGAGGATTCTATTTTAATTTTAAAAGGAGAATCTTTGTCGACAACTTTTTTCTGCCAAACAGACTTCTCGGTCAACGAAACATCAGTTTGACTATTATCAGCCACCATTTCTGCCTCATAACCAGCTTTTTTAACGGCTCCAAGAATTAATTCATTAGACACTTCGTTGTCCACCTCTACACTGCCCTCACCAGAGACATAATTAATTTTCACCTCTTTAACCCCGGGAACCTCTTTTAATTCTTCTTCAATTAATTTCTCACAAGAAGAACAATGCATGCCCTTAATTTTCAGAGTAATATTTTTTTTCATATGGTTATTTAAAATGAGATAGTTACAAAACTATTTTGTAGCGAAATTTAGGATTTTTTGAACAAGGCGAGGCGGACCAGTGTCAGGGTTTGAGGCGTAATATTATTACGATGAAAATCATGACGCGCAGTCCAACGAAGCCTTGTACAAAAAAGACAAATTTATAGCCAGGATAGTTTTGTGACTATCTCATGACAACATTTTTATCAATAGCCGATAAAGCCCCAATAATAACTTCTCTTTTTATCTCTTCTTTAGCGGTCAACTCTACTTCTCCACTAGATAAATCAACTCTAGCATCAATTACTCCCGGAATATCCTTAAGGGCTTCTTGGCTTAAAGTAACACAGGCCGGGCAATCTAAGTTGGTAATCTTAAATTTATATTCAAACATATTTGTTCTATTATTAATTACTCTACTATAATTTTACCTCTAGGCACGTTCATGGCACAAGTAATTAGATAACGACCAGTTTTCTCGGCCGTAAACTCCATAATGATAGTTTGTCCTTGTGCTAAGTGCTGGGCCGTATTTACTAAGCCCGGAATTAAAATACTGCTCATACACCCACGACCTTCGTCTTGAACGTAAACCTCTAAACGAACCTTGTCTCCAACTTTAACCGTAAAAGTATTAGGTTGAATGTCATTTTGCGAGGTATAGGTGGTTTTAAATACTTTAATTTTAGGCGTAACCGGAACACTAACTGTTTTAACAGGAACCTTAGGGGTTGTGACCGAACTAGCAGGCGTGCCAACATTTTCCACTACTGGTTTAGCCTGACCTCCACAACCGCCACCAGACCCACAACCGCAACCACCACCGCCTCCACCACAACCACCGCTACCGCCGCAACCACCACCGCTACCTGTCCCGGTTCCCGCAGAAGGAACATTGCATGAAGCATTACCAGTATTAGCGTCAACTGTTGGGGCATCATTATTACTAGCCTTCACTCCTTCAACTATCCCTGAATTATTACTAGCAGACGAATCTTTGCTATCTACTACTTCAAAAGAACCAGTATACATACCCATAGAACAAGAGAAGCCGATTTTACCAAGCTCTTTAGGGATGAATTCAATAATATTCTCGCCAGATTCTAATTGTTTTTCAATATTAAACTTAGGAACAATCAAACTGGAAGCGCAAGAGTTAGCCGCGGTAGAAGTGATAATCCACTTGACCGGCACATCTTTAATTAATTTAAATTTATTAGGTGAATAGCCTCGAGAACTTTGAGTCATGCGAATTATTTGCTGACCATCTTTCATCTCAACGCCCTCCAAATTAGACGAAGTGCTTTTGGGCGCCGTCAACCAAGACCAACTATTACTAAGCGACAATAATTTATAACCATTGGCGATATTAAAAATAGAGAAGAAAATTAAACCCATGCCTACTAAAGTAAACAGGAAATTACTAATTTTTCCTTTAATCGCCGAGGCCAAGGTTCCTAAACTCAAAATTCCCGGAGCTGTGCCCAGAGCAAATAAACCCATAATAGCCGCACCTGTCCAAAAATTACCACTACTAAGGGCATAAAGTTGCATGGCTTGGGTAAAACCGCAGGGAGTAAAAAAGGTTAAAGCACCTAAAACGGCTGAGCCCCAATGACTATAAGTATCTTTAGTTTTATTTAAACCCAAACTTTTAGCTAACGCTTTAGGCAGGGTTAATTGCCAAGAATTAAGACGAGGAAATAATTTAATTAATTTTAATCCCAAAAATAGTAATACTAAGCCAACAAATAAAGTAATTAAACCATTAACCGTAGCTGATATTTTGAATTTTTGCCCTAACATTCCTAAAATTCCTCCCAACAAAAAATAACCGCCAACTCTACCGGCCATAAAAGTTAGACTGGGGATAAGTTTTTTACGAAATGACAAATTAGGATGCGCTTTGGCATAATTAACACCAATAGCCAAAACCATGCCACCCACAATAGCCATACAAGTAGAAAAACCAGCCGTTAAACCAACAATTATCACCAAAGGCCAAGAAAAATTACCGCTCGGCTTAAGCCACGACAAATCACCTAAACCAAAAAGGTTGGCTAAAAAATATAAGCCTAAAATAACCGCCAAACTAACTAAAAAATAATAATGTGTTTCGTGATCGCGACTAAACCAGGATTTATTATCCTCACCCAGCTCATAACCCAAAGCCATAATGCCTTGATTTATTTGCTCCATGTCTGGAGCCTCACCCTCATATTCAATGACAGCCTCACCAGCCAGTTGACTAACTTTAACTTTCTTTACTCCAGCAATTTTTGATAATTTATCTTCTGTTAAAATTTCGCAAGAAGAACAATGTAAACCCTTAATGGGTATTTTTATTTTATTCGTCATAAAAGATTATTTATTTAACTTATCCACAGCTAAAATCTCAGTTATCATTTTTTGCTGTAGGGCTTTGTTGTTGGTCGCCATGGCTTTTTTAAAACAAGTATTAAGATGATTGGCTAGAAGTAATTGATTAGCAGATTTTAACAAACCGATAACGGCCAGGTTCTGTTGCATAATATTAACGCAATATTCGCCAGCTTCCGTCATTTTTATAATTTTAGCTAAATGAGAATGAGCTTTTTTGAAGTTAATCAAAGCTTTGTCTTTTGGGTTGGCATTGTCCATAATTTAAAATTATTAATTATTGATCGATTTCCTCATTACCCATACCTGGGGTAGGGGTAATAAAATAATAGCATAAGTAGTTTGATTTGCCAAGACCCCTTATTTTAAACAAAAAAACCCCTGTCTCTTAAAACAGGGGTTTTTTATAATTGAAAAAATTATGGATTCTGAATACTGCCAGGTGTGGCCACGTGAGTTCCAGAGCTAATACTACCTGTAGTACCTCCCAAACAATAAATTAAAGTATAGCTACTACCATTAGTTTGGGTAGTGTAAATATAGGTAGAGTCGGCAGCTGCGGTTGGGCAAGTACTATCAAATGGCGTAGCATTACCCGGCACCTTGGCCATATAAGTAACACCGTTATAAAGCATAGCAGCACCAGCGGTAACTGAGACTGTTCCAGGATACACTTGAGCGTCATTGTAATACAATTCAGCGGCTGTTTGAATTTGCTTAACGTCGCTTACTCTTCTGGCATCGCGGGCTTTGGAGCGGGCGCTACCTAAGGTGACGGTGGCTAAAGTCGCTAAAATACCGATAATCACGATAACGACCAATAACTCGATCAATGTAAAACCTTTTGCTATTTTAGTCATATCGTCACCCCCCCTCTAATTTGTTTTTTCAACATATGTTTTGTGTCCCTTAAGAGGAGATTATCAAAAATTTCTTATCCAAAAAATCTCAGACAATCCCCCCTCAAATTATTAATTAATAATACACTTTTAAATTATGTGAGTACACATAATGACGGCATTCGTTCTCGAAATCAAATAAATACATTTGCTTTCATTCTCTCATTTATCATTATAGCACTTTTTAAAAAGTAAGCCAAGGGTTTTTTAAAACTGACTAGTTAGGTTATACATTGGCATAATAATAGCCGTCGCCATAATACCAACTGCCACACCCATAATCACCATAATGATCGGTTCAAGTAGTACCATTAAATTATCTAGCTTATTATTAACTTCTTTTGAATAAAACTCAGCAATTTTTTGTAAAATGAAATCTAGCTTACCGGTTTTTTCTCCCACAATCATCATACGAGGCACCATTACCGGAATTTCTTTATTCGTTATGAAGACACTAGAAATAGAATTACCTTTCTCTACTTCAATAATGGTTTGGTTAATTATATCTTTAAAGAGCGAGTTACCCACAATGCCCCTGGCAATTTTTAAACTATTAGAGATAGTTACCCCGCCGACAAGCAAGGTGCTTAGGGAACGGGCAAAACGTACAATGGAAATCTTTTTAACCAAATCACCCACCACCGGCATTTTTAAAATTAAATAATCAAACTGTCTTTTCCCAAAAGGCATTTTTAAATAAAACCTAAGTAGCATTACAGCACCAACGATTAACAGAATAGCTATCCACCAATAACTAACCAAAAAGTCAGAAGTCCAAATTAATAACTTAGTCATTAAAGGTAATTCTCCGCCCACTTCGTTAAAAACACTAATTAACTTAGGAATAACAAAAAGCATCATCATAATGCCGACGCCAAACATGACAATCATGACGATAATCGGATAGGTCATGGCGCCACGCACCTTTTTCATAATGTCGTAATTGCGCTCCTCTTCGTCCGCCAAATAACCCAAAGCTTCATCCAACTTGCCAGAACTTTCTCCAGAACGAATAACACTAGTATGAAACTCACTAAAAATATGTTTATGCTTCGTCATGGCGTCCGACAAACGATCACCAGAATCCACTTCTTTAGAGATATCACCAACTACTTTTCTCAGACTATAATTCTCAGTTTGTTCTGATAAAATTTTCAGAGCTTCGCTTAAATTGATATTAGCTGATACTAAAACAGCAAATTGACGAAAAAACATGACCAAATCACGAACCGTTACTCGGGCCATTAATCCTTTAAAAAACCCGCTGACTTCCGGCAAAGAAAAGGATTGACTAATGGAAATAATTTGCACACCTCGACCAGCTAAAATATTTTCTACCTGTTTAGCATCATTAGCCTCCATGGTGCCCATTTCTTTTTCGTAGTCCTTATTAACAACTTGATATTTAAAAAATGCCATATTATATATTCATTACTCTGATAATTTCTTCTAAACTAGTCAGACCTTGTAAAACCTTAATAATACCGTCTTGATTAATAGTAATAAAAGGTTGATTTTTTTTGACCTCTTCCTCGGTAACGTTACCATTTTTATTTAAAATTGCCTCTTTAATTTGATCATTAACATCTAAAACCTCAGCCAAGGCGACGCGTCCTCGATAACCAGTTTTATTACAACGTACACAACCCACCGGTTCATAAATACTTACTTTATTGATATCAAAATCAGGCATTACTTTAATTAAAACGTCCTCTGGCACAATTTTAACCTTAGTCTTAAAATCTTCCAAAAATTTGTCTGTTACTTTTCTGACCCGCTTGCAGTCGTTACAAAGTCGACGCGCCAAGCGTTGCGCTACTATCATGTTTAAAACCGAACTCAACAAAAATGGTTCAATCTTCATATCTAATAAACGTGGGATGGCGCCAATAGCATCATTAGTATGCAGAGTAGATAAAACTAAGTGTCCCGTTAAAGCGGCGTGAATAGCTAACTCCGCTGTTTCGTTGTCACGAATTTCTCCCACCATCATTACATCAGGATCTTGACGAAGCAGTGAACGAAGTCCTGAAGCAAAAGTAAAACCAATTTCCGGTCTAATTTGCGATTGATTTACCCCTTCTACGAAATATTCTACCGGATCCTCAAGTGTAACGATATTAACCCCCTCATGATTTAAAATATTTAAAACCGAATAAAGAGTAGTAGATTTACCAGAACCGGTTGGACCGGTAACTAAAATAATACCAACCGTCTTAGTAATATTAGTCTTAATAGTTTCCAAGTTAGCACCCTGAAAACCAAGTTGGTCAAGGGTTAACATACCCTTAGTGGTATCTAAAACTCTCATCACGACCTTTTCATTGCCCATTAAAGGTAAAACTGACACGCGGAAATCAATATCTTTACCATCAACCGTCAAACGGATTCTACCACCTTGTGGCACTCTGGTTTCGTCTAGTTTTAATTTTGATAGAACCTTAATTCTCGCCACAATACTTTCGTGAATATTTTTCGGTAAGCTTAGGGAGGCATGTAAAATTCCATCAACGCGATAGCGAACCCGAGATTCTTTATCCAGAGGCTCAATATGAATATCACTAGCCCCAGCTTCGACGGCGTGTTTAATAATTTCTGAAACAATTTTAGAAACTGGGGCGCTCTTAACTATTTCTTCAAAAGATTCCTCGGGTTTATCTTTTCTTTCTTCACCCTCTTTTAATTCTTCTTCGGCTTTAGTTTTTAGGGCACTGGAAATTTCCTCAGTAAACTTGGTATACTGTTTAAAAACATTTAAAAAACTGGCTTCAGATACTAAAAAATATTCTACTTGTAGATTGTTTTTGGTAGCTAAAAAATCAATCGCCTCCATGGCATGAAAATTATTAGAATCAACCATCCCAATGCTTAGTTTGTTTTCTTTTTTGTCAAAACAAACCACATGATAATTTTCCGCTACTTCAGCCGGCACACTGTTAAGAATGGGGCCTGGAACATCTGTGTATAACAAATTAGCATAAGGCAAATTTAAAAATTCAGCCTTAGTCTTAACAAGGTCTTCGCTGGCCATTAGATTGCTTTGTGTTAGAAGTTCTTCCACCGTGCTTTTCTGGTCTTGAGCCCTAACTAAAAGCGCTTCAGCATCCTCAGGTTTAATCAAACCCTTAGCCACTAAAAAATCAAGCAGTTTTTTAGGTTTGCTGATTATATTTTCTGCCATAAATTAATTAAAATAAATCATTGCTACTATAATTCGCATGTGCCCCATTCGCCCGCCTGCGCAGGCAGGTAGCGGGGCTTTTTTCTGAAAGAAAAAATAACATTAAAAAGGTTTAAAGGGATCACTGTGACGACGCGGAATTTTAGCAACTTCTTGCACTACTTCAGTAGAAGTAGCTGTTATGCCTTTGCTTATATAAGCCTCTTCTACTTTAATGCGTTGCAATTCTTTAAATTTCTTATCTTTTAAAACTTCGGAATCAAGTTTTCTGCCAGAAAGTTTTTTAGTAATAATACTCTCCGTGGCGATTTCAATATCTTGAGATTGCTTTTGTAAATAATTGTAATAATAATAGGAGGCCACACCTAAAATAACAATCAAGAGAAAATAAATGGCAATTTTATTTTGGTTTTTTTTGTCCATGGTCGTAATTAAAATTGATAGGTAATAAATTGAACAACTGCCCTCTTGGTCAAGGGATCGTATTCTGTTTTCACTATATCCATAATACGCAAATTAAGTTCAAAGGTTTTTAGCACCCTAATTAAAGATTCATAATTAACCTGGGATATTTTGCAGGCCGTCATGGTTAATTTCATATTACTAAGCAATGGGCTTTCCTTGGCTTTAGTAGAAATATTTGGCAAATCGTAAGTTTTATCCAGGGTAACAGGTTCAATAGAATCTACTTTTAAACCATTTTTATTAATAATATATTCTACTTCACGATAGAGCTCGTTTTGATCATTAATATTAGAAACGATTTGACTAATTTTTTCTTTATCTTCCGGTTTAATTTTAGCGAAAGCGTTTCGCAAATCTATCAATTGATTATAATACTGTAATTTATCAAGATATTCATCGTTTTTCTTAACCACTTCAGCATTAGATACTATTTTTTGATATTCCGGCATCAAAAAAAATTGATAAGCCACGTAAAAGGTGGCTAGCACCGCTAGAGCAATAACTATCCCAAAAAATTTATAAATCGTGACAGCTGCTTGAGCTGTCATTTCTCCATAATCAACGGACTTTTTAGTTGTTTTATCGCTAATCGACATATTGTGGTTCTTTGATGAAAATAGAACGATTCAAAGTTAAGTTTAAATCAAATTTAACATTACCACTAGGAGTGGGCGTAGAAGTGGCGGTTTGATCACCGGCTATAGGTGTGCTCACAGCAACTGGTGTAACACCTTTATTGGCCGATGCTGCTCCGCCAGTGTCCACACCCATTACTTTATCAGTAGCACTTTGCAGGACTCTCAACTGAGTAGAAACCGAACTATAGTCTTTAGCTACGGCCGGCACTAAGTATTTACCAGATAAATCACCGGAGAATTTTTCATAATAAACATCATTGGTTGTATAATCTTCCAAAAATTTAAAAAAATTGGTCCAGTAAATATGATTATTTAACAAATAATCCACAGCTAATAACTTATTATTAAAGCTTAAAATTTCTTCGGCATAAACTTCTTCGCTTTGTATCTGTGTGATAATGCTAGTTAAGTTGGTAAAAGTGCCAGAGGTAGAACTAATTTTATCTTTTTCTAAAATCAATAAAAAACCATAAGCCGCCACACTAGCCAGTCCCGCCAAAGCCACAAATAAAAGCAACCAGAGAAGCTTAGACTGCCAATTCAAAAACATGCCTCGTTGTCCTCTGATTAAGTTAGTATGAACCACTCCAAAAGACTCCCAGGAACGATTTTCTATTTGTTCTTTTTGACTAAGGTTTTGGTGTTTAAGTCTTTCTTCTTTAAATTTATTAGTTGCCTGATCTTTATTGCCCATTAATCCTGGCTTTGATTCTTGACTGCCAGTTAGGGGAGCTAGGCTAGGCACATTAGAAGAACTAATTGGGGTTATTGGCATTGATGTTGCTATTGGTGCTGGGACAGAAATTTTAACTGGGGCTATTTTTGGCTTACTCTTAAACCAATTAAATTTAGGCTTATTGCTTACTGGCTTGAGGCTTGGTGGTGTTGGCGCTACTTGTTTAGCCTTGACTTGCAATAAATGTTCGGCCATAGCCTTTTGTTTTTGATCAAAGCTTTCTCGTTCTTTTTTAAAATGATTAGCTAGTCTAGTTTTAAGAGACATCTTCTTAATCTTCTCACTAGACATTTGCGCTTGTTTAGCTAGTTCAACTTTTTTCTTTGCCTCTTCCTCGGCTTTTTGTTTTAAAAGTTTAGCCTTAGCACGTTCTTCTTCTAATTTTTTGGCCTGGGCTAATTTCTCAGCTTTTTCTTTAAGATGTTCCTCGGCTCTAGTGGATTCTAGGGCGGCTAAATCTTTCTTAAGTTCGTCACTGGCACTTTTTTCATCAAATACAAAATGACCCACGTCTTTTAAAAACTTAGAAAGTATCGGCCACTTACCAGACTTAATTTTGTCTGTTTTGACTGGCTTCTTTTCTTCTGTCTTAGTTGACTTGTGGTCGTCCATTAATTTGTTGATATCTGCTTGCTCCATTTAATCTATTAAATTTATTTTTTATCAAACTCTCTCATAGCTAGTCCTATAGCCACTGACATACGTGGTCCAATTTGTTCTAAAACCGGCTTAAGTTCAGCCGGATAAGCCACCCTAAACCAAGGATCCCCTACAACAACATTTTTTTCTAGAGCCGTGGATAAATATTCAGGCAAACCCTGAAGTAAACTAGAACCTCCACTTAAAATAACTCTTTCAATTTCATGATTTTCTTTACTAGAAAATGCTCCCAAGACATACTTAGCTTCATTTAAAACCGGGGCCATAGCTTCAATGACTGGCTTAGGCAAATCACTCCCAGCGCCATGACTCGTTAAATCATATTTAAATTGCTCAGCTTTTTCCAAACTGATATTCAAATTTTTACTGATAGCTTTAGTAATAGCTAAGCCACCGACATCAATACTACGGCTGAGTAGCGGTATACCTTTATCCACAATAAAAATATTGGTAGAATTAGCACCCATTTGAATAATCATAATCGTCGCCTTGTCGCTACCAACTAGTGACCGAATTAAACCAAAAACTTCAGTTTCCAAACTAACTAAATTTAATTTCAAGGATTTAAAAGTATAGGCGTAACTTTTAATCAAATTTTTTGGAGCACCGATAAGTAAAACTCGATTCATGGCTGGCTTCTTGGGAGCCAGAGCACCAACTATTGGAGGAGTTTGACCATTATCATTGACTGGTGTTTGACCCGGTTTAGGGGCTAATAAATCTGGTTCGTCTATTTTTTGCCAATCCAAAACAATATCCTCTAACGGTAAGGGAATAACTTTTTTAGCTTCCCAATTAATAGCCAGGCTTAAGTCCTTTTCGCTTAAATTACCGCCTAAATTAATAATAGAAGAGAAGACTGCAAAGGTCGGCAAAGAGGCAATAATATTTTTAGAACTAACGCTAGATTTTCTAAGGATATTTTCCAAAGAAGTAGTGACGTATTTAAGATCTAATTTATTGGTATCTCCATAATCAGAGGACAGGCGATCACTAAAACCATAAGTCACTAAAGCGACTTTATTTTGATGTTTTTTTAGTTCCACCACTTTAATGCTGGAAGCGCCGATATCAATACCGACAAAACTCTCACCAGTTGAACCAAAAAGAGGCATAGTTTAAAAAAAATTAATTTCTTATCAGCCAAAAGCTATAGAGCCAGGGCTGATATTTTTTGCAGAAAATAGCCAGATAGCGTATAATTTAAACAGGTATAAATTAACTAATTTAATTATACCTTAAAGTCTGGTAACTGTTAACTAAATTATACCACAAGCTTTAAAAAAACAAAATGAGATAATTGTAAAATTGTTTTGTGGCGAAATTTAGGATTTTTTGGCCGAGGCGAGGCGGGCCAGCGTCAGGGTTTAAGCCGTAATATTATTACGGTGAAAATCATGACGCGCCAGCCCAACAAAGCCTTGGACGAAAAAGACAAATTACGGCCAAAACAATTTTATAATTATCTCAAAACATATTAAACATTATGTCTGTTACTAACTTTAAAAAAACTATTATCATTGGAGGGATTGTGCTTTTGCTGATTATTTTAGTAATAGTAGTTAGTCAATCTCTTAAAAAACAACCCATATCTACACTAACTCCTACCCCCGGAGATCAAACTGGTGTTACTGGTGGTACTTTGCCAATTGCCGGTCCTGGTGGCACGGTCACTAGCACCTCGGGAGTTGGACAATTACCGGCCGGTGTGGGACAAGAAGTAGCTGTTACTCCTCCTACAGAAACTACAGCAACGGAAACCACTCCGGTTACTAGAGACAATAAAATACAAAACCTAATTGAATACACCAGTTCAGCACCAACTTTATCTGGTGATGGCGTCGGTATTCAATACTACGATAAAGCTGATAATAAATTTTATAAAATAGACGAAAACGGCCAAAAAGTAGAAATGGTTAGCCAACAATTCTTCAATGTCCAAGATGTTAACTGGTCGCCAACCAAGGATCGAGCCATATTGACCTACCCTGATCAAAGTAAAATTATTTACGATTTTGCTACCCAGAAACAAGTAACCCTACCTAAACACTGGGAAGAGTTTAATTTCTCAGCCAACGGCAATGAAATAGCCTTTAAAAGTATGGGTTATGATCCAGAAAACAGCTGGATAGCTATTATGAACAATGATGGCACTATGGCTAAAACCGTAGAAAAAATAGGTACTAATGCTAGCAATATTATAGTTTCCTGGTCTCCTAATAATCAAATAATTGGTATGGAAACCGAAGGTAATAATTTTGATCAAAAAAAGATTTACTTTATTGGACTAAATGGAGAAAATTTTAAATCTATCACCACTCAAGGACGCGGTTTTATGCCTCTGTGGTCCCCTTCTGGTAATCAATTGTTATATAGTGTCTACTCTTCTGACAATAACTATTTACCTAGCTTATGGGTAACTGATAGCCAAAATGGAGAATTAGGAGCCAATCTTCGACCACTTAGTCTTAATACCTGGGCTAATAAATGTATTTTTAATGGAGAAACTGAAGCTTACTGCGCTGTGCCACGTAATTTAAGTGAAGGTGCCGGCATGATTCCAGCTAGCGCTAAAAATGCCACCGACGACCTTTACTTGGTTAACATAACTTCTGGCCAAAAAATCTTAATTGATGGTTCTGGCGCTTATAATATGACCAACCTCATCTTGACACAAGACAAGAAATCTATTTACTTTACTGATAGTATTAGTGGTAAGCTCTTTAAGCTAGCCATTTAAGTTCATAAAGTTATAAAGTTTGTAAAGTCCATAAAGTCAATTATTACAAATTTTAATCATAATTAATAATTTAAATTTTGCATTCCACTTTATAAACTTTCGACTTTTAACTTTCAACTTAGCAGCTAATAGCTCAAAAATAGTCAATAGTAATTACTTCATGAAAAATAACGACCTCTTTATTTGTACCAAGTGCGACGCCCAATTCCCTAAATGGAGTGGGCGTTGTTCAGAGTGTGGTTCTTGGGGAACTTTAGCACAAATTCCTGGCTCCAATACGCCAACTGGCGGAGCAAACTCAACTAAACCAGCCACCATAATTGATTTAGCAAAAATAGATGGTGTTACCAACCAAAATCGTTTAAAAACCAATATTGAAGAAATTGATCGGGTATTTGGTGGTGGAATAGTTCCTGGTTCTTTAATGCTCTTGGGTGGTGAGCCAGGTATTGGTAAATCCACTATTGTGGCGCAAATTGCCAACGCTTTAGGTCAAAACTCTACGGTGCTTTATGCTAGTGGGGAAGAATCGGCCAGCCAGGTTAAATTACGTCTAGAGCGCCTAAACTGTCGATTAGATAATTTAAAATTTGTTAGTGAAACTAAAGTAGAAGCTATTATTGCCGCCGCTCACACCCTTAAACCAACTTTAGTTATTATTGATTCTATTCAAACTGTTTATTTAGATGAGCTACCGGCTGAAGCCGGCTCGGTCACACAAATCCGTGGCGCCGCTGTTCGTTTTTTAGAATTAGCCAAAGGTGATAACATTGCCGTTATTTTAATAGGTCATATTACTAAAGACGGGGCTATTGCCGGCCCCAAAACCTTAGAACACATTGTTGATACGGTAATTTATTTAGAAACTGATATTTCGCAAAATTATCGCTTCTTGCGCGCTACCAAAAATCGCTTCGGATCTACCAATGAATTGGGAATTTTTGAAATGACGGCTAACGGTCTCACTCCTGTCGTCAATTCCACCAGTATTTTTTTAGAAGCTACTGGCACCGCCTCTCCCGGCTCGGTTATCAGCGCCGTGGTAGAAGGAACGCGACCATTTTTAGTGGAAGTTCAAGCACTGGTATCCAAAACTGTCTTTGGTTATCCTGTGCGTCGCGCTTCTGGTTTTGATTTAAATCGCCTGCAAGTTCTTACTAGCGTCATCACTAAACGCAGTAAAATAAACTTATCCACAGCTGATGTTATTTTAAATATTGTCGGCGGTTTAAAAATCAATGACCCAGGGCTGGACTTAGCCGTCGCCATAGCTATCGCTTCATCTTTAAATAATCGAGCTATTAATTTTAAAACTATAGTCTTAGGTGAAGTCGGTTTAGGTGGAGAAATTCGCGCTGTCACTAGACTAGAAGATAAATTAAAATCCGCCGTCAAGCTAAACTTTGACCGCGCCATTATTCCCGCTAACGCCAAACTAGCCGAAATAAAAAATATTGAATTAATCAAAGTAAAAACTTTAGCTGAAGCCTTAGAGAGGATTTAAGATTTAAGATTTACGATTTAGGATTTAAGGATTTAAGAATAAAAAAGCGGATAGTTATATAATAAAACTTCCGCTTTTAAGTTTGTAAAATTATTGTTTTTACTTATCTGCAATGATGGCACCTTGAGCAATATATAATAGATTGACCATTATTATACTCTTTAATTAAACGCTTCAAACGGAAATCGGGATCTGTTTTTTGTTCAAAAGACATTTCTTTGTCTTCCAAAAACTTTGCTCCGATAAGTTTTCCGGTAACATCAACACTGACAGACGAAACAGTGACGCCAATTTCGATATCTTGATTTTCCATGACATTCTCCAAATTTATGAAACAATAATTTAATTTTCAAATAACTAATTACTAATATTATAACACAAAAACAAAATTTGTTGTTTAAAATTTTAAATTTTAAATTTTAAATTATTTTTCCTCCATTTATCTATCTCTTTATGATTGCCATTTAACAACACTTCAGGCACTTTATATTCCTCGCCTTCTGCCTTAAAAACTGGCGGTCGCGTATACTGTGGGTATTCCAAAATTCCGACTTGAGAATGTGATTCGTCAACGGCGCTGGCCTCATTACCCAAAACTCCAGGCAATAAACGAGTAATAGAATCTATTATTACCATAGCACCCAATTCTCCGCCGGTTAAAACATAATCACCGATAGAAATTTCTTCGTCAATAAAATTGGTAATTCTTTCGTCCACACCCTCATAGCGTCCGCAAATAAAAATCACTTTATCTAGCTTAGAATAATCACGCGCCATCGCCTGCGTCCAAGTCTTACCTTTGGCGGATAATAAAACCACCTTAATTTTTTTCTGCAAACCAAAAAGATTTTTTATTTTGTCTACAGGCCCTTTAAAATTAATATCTTTCAAGGCCTTAACCAAGGGTTCAATTTTCATAACCATACCAGCGCCACCACCATAAGGAGTGTCATCAACTGTTTTGTGATTGTCATTTGTCCAATCACGCAAATCATGAGTGGTTATTTCAATTAAACTTTTCTCTTGAGCACGCTTAATAATAGACTCGCCAAAATAGCTGTCAAAAATTTTTGGAAAAATTGTAATAATATCAAACTTCATAATCTTTTTAATAAACAAAAACCACAGAGCAAGCTGTGGTTTTTGCTATCAATCTAATAAAAATTAAATCTTTAAGTCGTCAACACTAGAAGTATCAATATCAATAGATGGTTCGCTAGGAGCAAAGCTCTTTCTAGAACCCTCTGGTTCGTAAATCTTCAAATTAACTCTGGCGTTATTCTTAGCGCCAATAATTTTCAACAGGGTTCTAATGGCTTGCGCGGTTTGTCCTTTGCGGCCAATAACATAACCCATGTCAGATGGATCGAGCTTTAAAGTTAAAAGCACGCCCATTTCATCTACTGTTCTATCCACCACGACGCTTTCTGGGTGAGCCACAATAGACTTAACAACAATTTCTAAAAATTCTTTGTCCTTGAATTCTGCCATACGTTTAGCCATCTTTTTCAAATCAAGCGCTTTAAAAGCTCTAAAAAATTGAAAAATCTCGCTTATTTGTTAATTATTCCTAAAACCTTATGTGTTTTAGGCTTCTAAATCATAGATTAAAAGCTACAAAATGTCAATACGAAGAAAAGACTGACCTTAGTCGCCCCCTCCTTCATAATTTTTAAATAGGTCTTACTTTAAAACAACAAAAATGTAATCAACCGTAAACAACCAAGTGATTAAAGAAACAATAAAACCGATAGCAAAGCTGGAAACAAAAATTAACATAAAAGATTCCATTGGTACATCTGGACCAAAGGAACTTTTGGTTCTTTTTGTTCTCAAACTTTTTGGCATCAATTTAGAGATAGCCATAAATTTTTTTAATTAATTTTAAAATTAATTTTATGTTTAATTATATGAACTTGTAATTAGTTATTTTTTCCCTTTCACTTCTGTAATTATGTGAGTACACATAATTAGTCGTTCGTTCGCAAAAGAAAAAGTAAACTTTTTTCACTTCCAATTATATGAGTACATATAATTGGGGCGTTCGTTCGCAAGAGAAAATGAATACATTTTCTCTTGCTCACTCTCTTACCAATTATAGCAAAAAACGTCCAAGCTGGAAATAGCCTGAACGTCCTTTATTTTTAACACTATTTATCAAATTATTTTTTCCATTCCACTTCTACAAAATAATCTCCTTCATCTTTGTCTCCCTTAAAGCGAACATCGATGGTTTCTTTTAATAAATGATGACCCACTACTTTACCTGTCTTACCTTTAACTTGAACCTCGCTACCAATAACCGGTAACTTAGCAGCAATTTCTTTATAGCCTTCAGCTTCGTAAGACAAGCAACACATTAAACGACCGCAGGCTCCTGACAAACGATCGGAACCACGACCAACTAAGTTTTGTTGCTCAGCTATTTCACTAGTTACTGAAGAAAATTTACTTAAATGCTCTCGGCAACAAAGACCTCTACCACAACGACCTTGATCGCCGACAGCCTTAGCTTCATCACGAATACCAATCTGTTGTAAGCGAACATTCTTATTAAAATTCCTGGTCAACTCTTTAACCAGTTCTCTAAAATCTACTCGACCCCCAGCCACAAAGGCAAAAGTTAAGCGAGAGCCATCAAAAGAAGAACGAACATCCACCAATTTCATGGCCAAATTAAATTGCTTAATAAGCTCGTAGCAAGTCTGCATGATTCTTTTTTTCTCAACTTCACCCAAAGATTTTAATTCATCTTCGGTGCTCGCAATTCTTAAGATATCCACAGCCTCGTCCAAAACCGGCTTATCACTTTCCGAAATATCAATAACCTTAGCTAAGTCCAAACCACCCTCAGTTTTAATAATAACATTATCAAAAACCTTTAAAGATAAATCACCGCAAGGTACGGTTAAAGTTTTTTCCCAGGGGACTATTTGCAACTCAACTATTTTCATAATTTAACTTATAAACTAAAACGCACAAACTTAATAATTCCGACTCCTCCAAGAATCTGTTCTACTTTTTGTTTGTCATCCTTAATATATTCTTGTTTAAGCAAACAAATTTCTTCATAATACTTATTAACTTTACCACCCAAGATTTTTTCAATCATTTCCTCTGACTTACCTTCTTTCTTTAACTGTTCACGATAAACATCTTTTTCTTTCTCCAAATCCTCGGTTGGCACTTCTTCTGGTCTAACACACTTAGGATTAGAGGCAGCTACCTGCATAGCTACTTCACGAGCTAGTTCAGCCTTACCGGCTTGATCAAGTGAAACTAAAACTCCGGCCGAGCCTCCAGCATGAAGATAGGCACCAACAGTAGCACCAGTTAGAATGGCAAAATGTTTTAAACCAAGTTTTTCTCCAATTACTCCACTTAAGTGATCAATATCATCCTTAACTGTTCCATTATCTGTAGGAGTTACTAACAAAGTCTCTAAATCAGTTGGCTTCTCTTTTTTGACAATAGCTAAGATTTTATCAGCCAAAGCCTGAAAGTCGCTGTTCTTGGCAACGAAGTCAGTTTCGCTATTTAGTTCAATCATGTAACCTTCAGTTTGATCATCGTTAACAGCTACTTTAATAATACCTTGGCTGGCCTCGCGATCCTCGCGTTTAGCTGCTTTGGCGATACCACTTTTGCGTAAAATTTCCACAGCTTTTTCTAAGTCACCGTTAGCTTCATCTAAGGCTTTTTTACAATCAACCATACCAGCGCCGGTGCGCTCGCGTAATTTTTTTATTTCTTCCATATAAATAGATTTAAATTTAATCCAATTTTAAAGGATTAAAAATTTTAATTTTGAGAGTTTTACTTTTTAGCAGCTAGTTCTTTATTACTAGCGGCACGAGCCTTGCCTTCGTTGATAGCTTCTCTAATAAGATCAAAAACCAATTTAATGGTTTTACTGGCATCATCGTTAGCAGGAATGACATAGGCGATACCACTTGGATCAACGTTAGTATCACAAACAGCGATAATCGGAATTAATTTTTTCTTAGCCTCAGCTAAAGCGGTTTTTTCATTTTTAATATCCCAAATGAAAACTGCGTCAGGCATAGCGTTTAAATCCACTAAACCACCAACGGATAATTCCAACTTGGCAATTTGACGAGAAAATTGCAATTGTTCTTTTTTAGTATATTTAGATAATTTACCTTCACCTTGTTTTTCGATGAGGTCTTTGTATTTTTTAACATTCTTTTTAATAACCGGGAAGTTGGTCATAGTTCCACCCAACCAATGTTCGCAAACGTAAGGCATCTCAGTTTCTTTGGCCACCTTTTTTAAGAGACCTTTAACTTGAGCCTTGGTGCCCACAAATAAAATCTTACCGCCACGGGCGCTGATATCCGACATATAACCCAAAGATTTTTCTAACTGTTCTCTGGATTTTATTAAATCAATAATGTGCACACCTTTACGTTCACCAAAAATAAAAGGTTTCATTTTTGGGTGCCACTTGGAAGTGCGGTGACCAAAATGCATACCAACTTGGAGCAACTCCTCTACGTTAGGAATTTTTATCATAGTTTTCCTTTTTTACTCTGCTTTGGCCAACGGGACTATCGTTAAATGTTCTTTTGGATATAAATTTTCAAATTTTGAGGAAATTTTTTCAAAAATTTTTGAGGAAATATAGATTATATTGCTGAGAAAATTTTTGGTAAAATTTACCGAAATTTGGGAATTTAGAACAAATACGACATTTGATGATAGACCCTTATATCCGCCCGGGGCGGACAAGGAAAATAGCCAAAGTAAGAGAGATTAATAATTAAAAATTAGCCAAAAATATGGCCATTAAACTAAACAGCAGTTTATAATATTAAGACTATTTTGTCAACTAATTGACTAAATTGGCTAAAATTAGTAAGCTGGGTGAAATTAGTATATTAACAATTTTTTGGAGTAATTATGGAAATTAGTATTAATTGGAAGCGGGCGGAAAAAATCTTTAGTCGGCTCCTTAAAATGCTAGAAAACAAAGAGCCTCCTTTTGATAAGGCTTTAGGCCCTCACCGCGAAGAAAATATGCCCGGTAATTTAAAGCTGGGTGGCAGAGAGCATGCTCTCTTTTTCTTTTGCTGTTGCTACTATATGCGTGGTGGCATTAAAAGTGACCAGGCCATCAAATCTTTAGGTAGAATCTACGAAAAACACAGTCAACTCTTTGATCCCCTCACTTTTTCACCAGAAGTCTTTCTAACTAAAGAGCAAGAAATAATTGATATACTTAGTTTGGAAAAATCTCTAAACTATGGAATTAAAGATATCGCTCGCTTTTGGGTTAAAAATTTCTATAAACTGGCTACTTATTGGGAAGGCAATCCTATTAATTTATTTGAAAAAATCAGCAACTATGAAGACTTATGCGCTGTTGTCCAAAATCGAGGCCATTTTAAATTACATCAACCCAACGGCTTCTATGGTTTTCAGGAAAAAATGGTCAGCATGCTTGCTTTCTTTCTCGCTGACACGGATATCATTCCGACTTTTAGTTTTCCAGTGCCGGTTGATTTTCATGTCCTGCGCATGGTGGTCAGTCAAGATCTTCTTAAAATAAAAAATGGAGGCGACATCATAGATTTTCGCAATCCACAAATCCTCGCCACTATTAGGCAGATGAGTGAAAATTATTGTTATAAGCACAATGTGGATGCCCGTCGTTTGTCCGATGTGTTATGGCTCTATTCCGGAGCTATGTGTAATAATTCGCCGGGCAACACTGTCAGCCACGGAGATTATCAAGCACGTTCAACAAAATTGGAACGTAAAGGAGAAAAAAATTGGAGTAAAACCAATAATAAAAATTATTATCGCTATTGCGGACAATGCCAAATCCAAGATACTTGTAAATACGATGTACCTTCCGGATATTATTATGTTCAAGGCCGTCTGACCCGCAAACCTAAACATACTCCACTGCAATTAACGCTCTTTTCGAATCAATAAAAGCCGTATTACTTTATGAAATACGGCTTTTTTATTTTTCTAAAAGTTCAAATTCTTTGGACTTTTTAAACATTTTTTCACTGCGTTCAACCATATCAACACACTTCACGCGTCGCATAATACTTTTAACATAAGGATCGTTTTGGATTTTTTCCAAATGCGGTAAGATACTTTCTTCCATTAATTCCAAAAGGTGTTTATAAGCGTTAAACGGGCCACGCAAGGAGAAAGGAGACTCTTTACCACCCAACAAGTCTTCATTAAACAACCGAATAACCTTATTCATATACTTGGTCTGAGCATAAAACGCCTGAACCATTTCATAATTCATGACTTTGCGCCTGCCTGATGCCTCATCAAACTCTGTCTCGGCAAACATTCCGATTTGCTTATCATTTAAATACCGTTTAAGACCGGCGCGAAAATCATCCACTTTAGCTTTAATCAGTACCGCCCTTAAAGCCCATTCAATAATTACTTCGTCGGTTTTACCGGCTTCCTTTAGACGAGCCAATTCGCAAGCAATACCATAACTAATCATTTTGTCACGCACCATTTTGCGAATACCTTCTGGTAGCGTGCAAAACTTCAAAGCCTTGCTAACGGTTGCAGGATTGCGTCCCACCTTGCGAGCAAACGCCGCGATACTTATTTCTTTACCTAGAGTAATCTGTAACAACTTGTAATAATTGTTATAGAATTCCGCCTCTTCATCTGGTGGCGGTGGCACATAGGTATTTTCCGAAGCCTGGAGATTAACCGCATCCTCTGAGGTAATATGATGATAAATAGTAGCGGGAATTCGCTTCACCTGATCAGGATATAAACTATGCAGTTCTTTGACGGCACGCAACCTGCGTTCGCCGGCAATCAGCACCGGATAGTAGCCATAATAGGTGCGAAAATCACGAATTGACGAGTGTTCCTCAAAAACTTTGTTAATGTTTTTAATATGGCGGAGGCACTCATCTTTAGTAAAAAAAGCAACGGAAATGTGGTTGATAATACCATGCTCGTAAATATTATCCGCTAAATCATTAATGTTATAAAAACTCCGCCTCATTTGAGGCAGTACATTAATTACTTCCAGGGAAATTTTTTTACTGCTGGTTTGATATCGTCCCAAGCCATTGCTGTGCATCTTTTTAGACATGATGCCTCCAAATTGGTAATGAACTTTGTTAATTATGTTGCTATCTTACCCCGACACCAAAAGACAAGTCAAGAAAAGCTAGGTAGACTTGCCAAAATCAAAAGTCTGTGATATATTACTAAAAGTCAAAAAAATGGCTAAAATCAAATATTTAATATGAAAAAAGACATCCATCCTAAGTATTACAAAGACGCCAAAGTTAGCTGCGCTTGCGGAGCTAACTTTACTACTGGCTCCACTATGCCCGAATTAAAGGTTGAACTTTGTTCTGAGTGCCATCCTTTTTATACTGGTAAACAGAAACTAGTAGATACGGCTCGTCGTGTTGAGAAGTTTAAGGCTAAGGTTGAAGCTAAAGGTAAAATTGGTGCTACTGCCGGTGGCAAGAAAGCCAAACGTGTTGCCAAAGCCATCAAGAAAGCCGACAAGTAACTTTTACAAAACAGTTGCTTAGTTTATCTCGTCTTTATATAATGAAGATGTGATAGATTAAGTGGCTGTTTTTTATTTTCACCGCGTCTGTCATCCCGGCGAAGGCCGGGATCCAGAATCTACACATTTAACTTCAACCTGGATGCCGGCCTCCGCCGGCATGACGAAAAAGAAAAAAATATGTACGAAGACATCAAAGCCAAATTTAAACAGATAGAAGCGGATTTAAGCAATCCCGCTATTGTTAGTGATATCAAAAAAATGACTGAATTGGGCAAGGCGCGCGCCGAACTGGCTGAAGTGGTTGGACTAATTAATGCTTGGGAGAAAGTTAGCGAGGAAATTAAACAAAACGAAATTATTATCAAAGACGGAAATGATAAAGATTTAGTAGCTATGGCGAACGCTGAACTGGAAGATTTAAAAAATCAAGAACAAGATTTAAAAAATAAAATTGAAACTGAATTACATCCAGCTGATCCGAATGATAAAAAAACTGCTATCATAGAAATTCGCGCCGGTACTGGTGGCGACGAATCTTCTCTGTTTGCCGCTGAACTTTTCCGCATGTATTCTCGTTATGCCGAAAATCATGGCTGGAAAATTGATTTATTGGATTCCAGTCAAACCAGTCTGGGTGGCTTTAAAGATATAACTTTTGAGGTCGTGGGTAAAGGTGCTTATGGTGATTTTAAATATGAAGCCGGCACTCACCGCGTGCAACGCGTTCCGGAAACAGAAAAAGCCGGTCGCGTCCATACTTCTACTATTACCATCACGGTTTTCCCGGAGGCGCAAGTTGAAGATCTTGAAATTAAACCATCTGACATCCGCATTGATACTTTTTGTTCAAGCGGACCTGGCGGACAATCTGTTAATACCACTTACTCAGCCATCCGTATTTTACATATTCCTACCGGCATGATTGTCTCCTGCCAAGACCAAAAATCTCAACATCAAAACAAAGACAAGGCTATGCAAGTTTTGCGCTCTCGCTTACTAGCTAAAGCTGAAGAAGAAAAACGTGCCAAAGAATCAGTAGCTCGTAAAGAAATGGTTGGTTCCGGCGAACGCAGTGATAAAATCCGCACCTACAACTTTCCTCAAGATCGCATCACTGACCACCGTATCAACGAGTCCTGGCACAATATCAAAAACATTTTAGAAGGCGACATGAGTCTTATTACTACCGCCCTCAAAGAAAAATTGCGATAAAAATAAAAAAGAGACTTTAATGTCTCTTTTTGATCTTATTATTCCAAGCCAAAGGCTTTGATTATTTCCGGTCTAAGCTCTTCAGGCGTCGTAATCTAAAAATCAACACTACTCCAATTTTTTATGTAACTTTTGTCGCGTAAAAAATAGGCATCCATTTCAAAAACTCCAGCACCAATAATTAGATAATCGTGATCAATGTTTGTTATTATTTTAGCTCCCATAGCAGCATTATGTACCTCTAAATGAACACAGGGCCTGCTAAGAGCAACTATTATAACCTGTTTATCCGAATTATTTTGATAAACAAGAAACTTGTACGGCCTATGAGTTTTCTTATTTAAAACACAGGCCTGGCCATTTTCAACCAAATAAACTAGTATCATGGAAAATTTCCTTATATTTTTGTAAGAACAATTAATTTTTATAAGATTTAATCACAAGTTAACAATATTGTAAACAGCATCACACAAATTTTGTCCAAAAATGGTCAAAAATTAAAGAAAGTTAGCGCCAGACCCATGACAGAGGTTGAAGTTTTACTGGCAGAGTCCATTGGCAAAACCCAAGCCTTTGTTTTGGCGCACCCCGAATATAAGCTCAAACCGGACGAACTAAAGCGTTTTACTCGCCTCTTGGCGCGTCGGCTCAAGGGCGAACCATTGGCCTATGTACTGGGCGAGCAGGAGTTTTACGGCCTTAATTTTAAGGTCAATAAACACGTCCTTATCCCCCGTCCGGAAACAGAAATGATGGTTGAACAAATAGCAAACAGCAAACAACAAACAACAAACAGGATTATTATTGATGTGGGGACAGGTAGTGGCGCCATTATTGTTTCGTTGGCTAAAAATTTAAAAAATAAAAATACTAAATATTTTGCCATTGATATTTCTTCTAAGGCTTTAGCTATTGCTAGACAGAATGCTAAATTAAACAACGTTGACAAGATTATTACTTTTCTTAAAGGCGACTTGCTTGAACCGATTTTTAAAAATTTGGAGATTTCCGCCAAAGGCGGATCCGCCTTTGGCGGAAAAAATTATTTACAAAATTATAAAATTCAAAATTCAAAAATTATTATAACCGCGAACCTGCCTTATCTCAAAACCTCTCTCCCCGGCTTAACCAAATCCCAAAAACATGATTTAAGTTTTGAACCTCGTCTCGCCCTCTTAGCTGGAACCGACGGTTTAAAATATTATCGCCAACTAACCAAACAAATTCAAACCATCAAAAAATCTTATCCTCAATTAGCCATAGAGCTCTTGGCTGAAATTGATCCCGACCAAGTTAAACCCATGCGACAGCTGTTTGCCTCTTCTAAAACCTTTACGGTTAAAAAAGATTTTAGAAACCTAAATCGTTTATGCATTATAACGATTTAGGATTCAGGATTCACGAAATTCCTAAATCGTAAATCATAAATCGAAACCATTATCAAAAAATGAATTACCGCCGGCTATGAAGCCGGCGGTTTCCAGTTTGGGGGCTACGCCCCCTTAAACCATTGGGTGCTAAAGCAAAGTTTGTTGAGGAAATTCAACTTGGTGGTGTGACTGGTT
>Ga0172379_10000625_pt1 | contig 86133 bp, 92 predicted proteins | sample GrowelOW334metaG_FD_119756 | JGI IMG/M metagenome (GOLD analysis project Ga0172379, IMG submission 119756) | Groundwater microbial communities from an aquifer near a municipal landfill in Southern Ontario, Canada - Groundwater well OW334 metaG | ecosystem: Environmental > Aquatic > Deep... | reverse complement strand
GACGCAACAGGAGCGGCGAGCGAGACCATCGTGATGAACGAAAGTCCGACCGCTGAAATCTTTGTCGCTAATTTTCTCATTTTAATTTGTTTGTTTTTGACTCTTTTGGATTTCCCCCGAGCACGGTGAGCCACCGCATACGGGGTAATCGACCTTTTTTCTGGACACCGCCTGCCTCCGTCAGCGCATTCCCTGGAGTGAGGATCGGGAACGCTCAAGAAACAGGAAGTGGTTAGTATTGACTGGACGAGAAAAAGAAAACCCGCTCTTTGGGAGCGAGGAAAAACAACCGTTCAAGAAGGCCGCCCGAAACGGCGGTGGAACGCACACGAATCCTTCTCGTACGGAGTTGGGCCTCACTCCAAACTCCTTACGACATTGACAAGCGTACTGCACACTCTAGCGCATCTCCTTAAAAAATCAACCGTTCAGGGTGCGTGCTCTCTTTATCTCATTAAATATAACGAACCCCGTGGGTACCTGTTACGGTCCCCGGTGTCGAGAACCACGCGGAAATTGGCGGTAATTACCCCGATATCCTCAGACGGACCAGGGGGAAAGAGCGAAGACAGCGACCAAAATGACCACAAAAATGACCAATTCCCTAAGCACGAACGACGCGGAAAGTACCCCCGCAAGGTGAGCGGAGAGCGTGTCCCGTACGAACGTAAGGATGAGGGCGAGAACGACGGCCGCATTCACGACGCCAAGGGGAAGGAAAAGGACAAGTGTTGCGGTCTCTACGGCAATAAAGCCCGAGATCGCCGCGAGTGCCCACATTCGAAGCCTTCCTCCCTTCCCGGTGAATGTGAGTGCTTCGTGGACAAGGAGCGCCGTACCGACGAAAACACCGATAGGGAAGATCTGCGCGATGAAGGAGATATCAATGAAGGCCGGCTGGTTCAGTGTGAAGAAAACGACACCAACACCGAACATGAGCACCGAATTCACGGTCGCGTACACGGGCGCTCGCCACTGTACCTCAAGGTTCATGAGGCTAAAGAGCGCGAACTGGGCAGCGAGGAAAGAGACGAGAATGATCGCCCGAAAGAGCGTGTCTTGAACCGGGGCGGGAACAGCCCCAATGAGGCCAATCCCGATAGCGGCAAGGATAGCCGACGCCCAGAATGAGACACGTACGTGAGCGCGTTCTCGCGGCTGGGAGAGGTAGAGAGACCCAAGAACGAGCACGAGAACGATGAGCGAGAACCAAGAGAACGAGGCACTCGAGACGAAAATGAGAGCGAGCGTCGCAAATATTCCCTTAGCGAGTGACCTCAACTCGGTTCGCCTTATTAAGAATGACGTTAATTTTTTGACCATGGGTGACGTCCCCGCGAACCATGCGATCAGCCAAGGCGTCGACAATCACCTTCTGAATGAGCCGCTTGATAGGGCGCGCCCCGTAATCAGGGTCGAACCCGTTCAGAACGAGGTACCGCTTCACCTCCGGCTTCACGGCAAGCGTGATATCACGCCCCGCGAGACGCTCCTTAAGGAGGCTGAGCTGAATATCGACAATGCGCTCGATATCCTTCGGGGTCAGAGAATTGAAGATGACGGTATCGTCGAGGCGGTTCAGGAATTCCGGCTTGAAGGTCTCCCGAAGGCTCTCCATGACCCGTTCCCTGAATTGGGCCTCTTTTTCCTCGCGCTCCTCCTCGTCCGCTACGCCGAACCCGAGGTTCGACATCTCTTTGAGGTACACGCCACCCACGTTCGAGGTCATGATTATGACCGTATTCTTGAAGTTGACCGACTTCCCCTTCCCGTCCGTGAGGCGGCCGTTATCGAGGACCTGCAGGAGGATATTGAATACCTCGGGGTGCGCTTTCTCTATCTCGTCGAAAAGAATGAGACTGTACGGACGGTGCCGCACAACTTCCGTGAGTTGGCCTCCCTCATCGTACCCGACGTACCCCGGCGGGGAACCGACGAGACGAGCAACGGCATGCCGCTCCATGTACTCGGACATGTCGATGCGAATGAGCGCCTTGTCGTCATTGAACATGAATTCAGCGAGTGCTCGTGCAAGTTCCGTCTTCCCGACGCCGGTCGGCCCAAGGAACATGAAGGAGCCTGCTGGTCGGTCCTCATCGGCGAGCCCCGTGCGAGAGCGGCGAAGCGCACGCGAGAGCGCCTCGATGGCTTCATGCTGTCCGACAACCCGCTTCTCGAGCTCGTCCTCGAGTCGGACGAGTTTCTGCATCTCCGATTCGAGCATTCGCGAGACCGGGATACCGGTCCACCGCGACACGACACCGGCAATATCCTCCTCACTGACCGTCTCGCGAATGAACCGCTCGTCCGCCTGCGCACGTTTCCCGCGCTTCGCCGGCTCTTCGTCGGTACTCCCGATGTACTTCCGTTCGAATGCCTTGTACTCCTTCTCCGCAGCGGGAAGTTCGCCGTAGATGACCTGTGCGACGCGTTCCAGGTTCCCGTCCCGCTCGGCGACCTCGGCCTCACGCTTCAGCGTCTCAATGGTCTTTCGGAGCGTATTGAAATTTTCGAACGTCATCTTCTCTGCGTGCCATTTCCCCGAGACCGCCGAGTTCTCTTCCTTCAGCCGCGCGAGCTCCTTCTCTACGGCCTTCAAACGCACGGATTTCGGCCCCTTCTTCACCCCCTGCTCCTTCGAGAGCGCGGAGCGTTCTATCTCGAGTCGCGTGATGTCGCGCCGCAAGCGTTCGAGCGCTGCAGGCATGCTATCGGATTCGAGTCGGAGCGCGGCCGCCGCCTCATCGATGAGATCGACAGCCTTGTCGGGCAGGAATCGATCGGTGATGTAGCGTACCGAGAGCTGGACTGCGGCGACGATGGCTTCGTCGGAGATCTTCAGCCCGTGGTGCATCTCGTACTTCTCCTTGAGTCCCAGCAGAATAGTGATGGAATCCTCAAGTGTCGGTTCTTCAACGATGATGGGTTGAAATCGCCGCTCGAGTGCTGCGTCTTTTTCGATGTGCTTCTGGTACTCCTTCAAGGTCGTCGCACCGATGGCGTGCAACTCCCCCCGAGCGAGCGCCGGTTTCAAAAGATTCGATGCGTCAATGGCACCCTCCGCGGCACCGGCGCCGACGATCATATGTATCTCGTCGATGAAGAGAAGTATCTTCCCCGCCGACTGCTGGACCTCCTTCAAGAAGGCCTTCAGGCGGTCCTCGAACTCACCACGGAACTTCGTTCCGGCAATGAGCGCGCCAAGGTCGAGCATGATGATATCGCGGTTCTTCAGTGATTCCGGTACGTCGCCCGAGACGATGCGCTGTGCGAGCCCTTCCACGATAGCCGTCTTTCCGACCCCGGGTTCACCGATAAGGACCGGGTTGTTCTTCGTCCGCCGCGAGAGTATCTGCATGAGGCGGCGGAGTTCTTCCTCGCGCCCGATGACAGGGTCGAGCTTCCCTTCCCGCGCCCTATCGGTAAGGTTCACCGCGTACTTATCGAGGACCTGGAATTTCGACTCCGGCGTTTCATCGGTCACGCGCATTGAGCCGCGCAGTTCCGCGAGTATCCGCATGAGTCCATCGTGTCGGACGCCGAACCGCATGAGCACGTCCTGGGCATTCGACGGGATATCGAGGAGTGAGAGCACGAGGTGCTCACACGAGATGAACTCGTCGTTCTGCTTCGCGGCAATGTCCGCGGCGTGGTCCAAGACCTTCATGAGTTCCTGCGAGAGGTAGAGCTGGTTCACGTGGCCGCCCGCGGTCATGACGCGCGGCAATCCCGCGAGAAATTTATCGAGGTCCTTCTCAAGCGCGGCGATGTTCACGTTCGCACGAACGAGCATCGGACGCACGAGCGTCTGTTCGTCACCGAGGAGTGCGACGAGGAGATGTACCGCCTTCAATTCGCCGTGATTCAGGCGCGTAACGATGTCTTGTGCTCCTTGGAGCGACTCCTGAGCCTTGATGGTGAATCGATGAAAGTTTGGCATGTGTTCCTTCCTTTTAGTATACGTACTGTACCGCGCGGGTGCAAAATTAGCAAGAACAGCATGTGAGTGCTAATCCCGTGAGAAGCGCGGCTTCGGTAGACACACCAGCACCGTACCTATTCCTGAAGGAACAGAAAATAGATGCGCGTGGACAAAAAGGAAACTAATAAATAGTTCCCTTTTTGCGTGTACGAGCTACCAGTACGTACGAGACGCCTAACGAATTTCGTACCGGAGCGTCACTGAGACCTGGATATCCTGCGAGCCCGCCTCAACGGCTGGCGCGGGAGCTGCGGAGGGACCTCCTCCCTTCCCGTATCCCATCTCCATGGAATCGTATGCGGTCCGGTATACCGGCACGTACCCGCCGTTCTCGTCCACCGAGAGGAGTCGCCCGACCGAGAACCCGCCCGCGCGTGCGATCGCTTCTGCCTGCGCCTGCGCTTTCGTTATTGCTTCGGTTCGCGCCTGCGTTTCGAGTGCCGTCGGGTCATCAACCATGAACTGGAGCTGGGAGACCGAATTCGCGCCACTCGTCACGACACCGGTGAGTGTGTCGCCGACGATAGAGAAGTCGCGGATCTTCACGGCAACCGATTGCGTCACGGTGTACCCGACGATCTCTGCCGGCGGACACGGCCGCACGCTCGATTCGGGGTTCGCGCAATTGTAGTACTGGTACCGCGGCTCAACCGAATACTGCGCGGTCTTGATGTCCTTCGCGTCGATATCCTTCCCCTTCAGGAACGCGATGGCCTGGTTCACCTTCTCCGTGTTCGTCGTCTGAAGCGCGGCGAGGTCCTTCCCTCCCTCGGTCACCACACTGAACGAGAACGACGCGACATCCGGGACACCGACGACCTTCCCTTCCGCCGAGACCGCAAAACTGCGGAACGACGACGGCTGAATGGAGGACGCGTACGAACCCGCGTAACTCCATGCCGCACCCGCTACAACGATGACCGCAACCGCGATCGCAATCCCCTGCGCACTCTTTACTCTGTCATTCATAAAATGATTGATTATATTGAACTGCTCGACGTTTTTATTATACCTCCAGTATACCGTTTCTCCCGTTCGCGGGAAATCTCTTACATAACGCACAAGCTGCCCGCTATGTGACGCTTTCTGTGATACATCGCGCGATACGTCGAACCGCTTCGTTGATCTCACGCGAAGTCGTTCCTCTTCCGAAGCTGAACCGGACCCCGTTCGTGACCCGCTCATCGGAAAGACCAAGCGCCGCGAGCACGTGGGAGCGGTGCGGGGCCCGTGATGCGCATGCGGCTCCCGCGGAGACCGCGATACCCTCCATATCGAACCGAACGACGAGGTCCTTTGCACAGTGACGCGGGAACGAGACATTCCAAATGTTCGGGAGCGCATCCTCCCTCCGGAGTCCCTGCGCAACGCCATTCAACTCAATGCCAGGTACCACCGCATGCAGTTTCTGCATGAACGCTTCGCCAAGACCCCATATTTTTTCCGTAATTTCCTCCCGTCGCTCCGCGACCGCCATAACAGCAGCAGCGAACCCGACCGTGCCCGCGACGTTCTGCGTCCCGGCACGCATCCCGAACTCCTGATTCCCGCCGGTGAGAATAGGAGCAATGTACTGATGGTCCGGTCCGATGTCCTTCACAAAGAGCGCTCCAACTCCCTTCGGCCCGTACACCTTATGCGCGGAGAGCGTCATGAGATCGACGCCGAGTGCCCTGGTATCGCATGGAAGCCACTGGAGCGCTTGGACGGCATCAGTGTGGAAGAGCGGGTACACACAATCGATGGAACGCGGCACTCGCCCGTTCTCCGCTTCCCGGAACGCAGTGATGCGGCGCGCGATATCTGCGATCGGCTGAACGGTCCCGATCTCATTGTTCGCGTACATCACGGACACGAGTGCTGTCCGCTCATTGAGCACGCGTTCGAGCGCATTGCAGTCGATGCGGCCATCGCTCCCGACGGGCACAATAACGACATCGACGCCGTCGCGCTTCAGGTCCTCCGCGGTCTCGAGAACGGATTCGTGCTCTATCGCGGACACAATGAGCCGTGGCGTGATGTCCGGGTACCGCTCTCGGAAACGCCGAACAACGCCGCGAAGCGTGAGGTTATTCGCCTCGGTCGCGGAACCCGTAAAGACGATCTCTCTGAACCGCGCTCCGATCGCTCCCCCGATCACTTCGCGCGCACGATCCAGAGCCGCTTGCGCCGCCTGGCCTTCACTGTGGAGAGAGTTGGGATTCCCGAATATGGCGGAGGAGTAGGGCTTCATTGCAGAGAGGACGCCGGGGTCGACCGGCGTCGTTGCTGCATGATCGAGGTATATTCGTGGTTTTTCCTGCATATATTGACAATCTATAGATGTTAGTATATAATGCGTTCACGTACATTTCAAATCACGAGAGACGATGAGGACACTATGGAGGCCCAGCTTTCACAGGAAAAGATCCTTGCGTTGGCACACGCACGATGTGGAGAACAAAAGATCACTGTCCACGTCGTTGTTCTTCAGGGTGGGAGTACACTCCTCGTTCATAATACCGCGAAACAGCTTCCGTTCAAGGAAGTGCGATTCGGGAGAGATATCAAACCCGAAAAACCGGAAGGATGGGGCATTGTGACCGGGTCAGTGAAGCCATTCGAGACCCCACTCAAAGCTGCCTCCCGCGAACTTATCGAGGAAACAAAACCGATGAGTCAACGCGGATTCCGCGGATTTGCAGCCGACGAGGTACATATCGAACCAGTACCCATCTTCGGTACACGAAAAGACAATGGGTGTATCGAGCTCACGTTCCGAGCACATATCGACGCGCACTGCACGACCCCGGAATCATGGGATGTGAACGACAGTGCTGCAGGAGTCATCCGGGCCGCGTGGCTCCAGAGACCCGACCAGATACATAAACATCGAGGCCAGCACCAGTTCAGGGGCCTCATGGTGTACGGCAACCACGTTCGTATCATCAAGCAGTCAGCAGAAACAAACCCGCCGAGCGCATGAGCGCCAGCGGGTTTTTTATTCGTCGATACGGCTACGCGTGGTCTTCGTTCCCCCTCCGTCCGAATCGCGGTATGTTCAATTCCCGGAGAATGAAGAGGAGTGCTGAGAGGCCGACCGCAGCAATACCGGCGAACTCCCATAGGCCGATACCGCAGAGAACGCCGATCGCGGCAACGAACCAAATGGTCGCGGCGGTCGTGAGCCCGTAGACGTGCACTCCCTGCCGGATGATGATGCCGGCACCGAGGAACCCGACGCCGACGACCACGTTCGAGAGCGCACCGAGGAACCCGCCGTTCCGCGCGAGCATCTCCGCGAGGTTCTCCGGCGAGAGCGCGAGAAGGTACGGGAGCGAGATGCTCACGATCGAGAATATCGCCGCGCCTGCCGCGACCATAATATCAGTCCTGAATCCCGCTTCTTTTCCGGCGAGTTCCCGCTCGATGCCGACGACCGCGCCGAACACAACGGCCGCGAGGAGACGAAGGAGCATGTCATCGAGTAAGAGCATGCATCAAGTATAGCACGAGGCCGGGACTATGAATCTCCTAATTCCTAGTTCCTAACTCCTGTTCTTCCTAGCTCCTATGCATACATCGGCGGTTCTTCGGGAATACCCGCGCGATGATTGGCGTACCGGGCGAGCGCGAAAAGCGCGGACGAGAGACGGTTCATGAACGCGAGGAGGTCGGGAGAGAGTACCTGTGTCCGTGCGAGCGCTACCGCGCCACGCTCTGCCCTGCGGGCAACGGCCCGAACGACATCGAGGCGGGTGGCGAGCTCGGTCCCCCCGGGAATGACGAACGATGAGAGCTTGGGGACCGCGCTATCGATCTGTGTAATGAGGGTTTCGAGGAATTGCACGTGCGCAGGGGTGATGTGGTACGGCTGCTTTGCGCCGGAACCGAACGCGAGTGCCGCGAGCTCCGCCTGCGCAACGAAGAGCGCGTTCTGGATGTCCTTCAAAACCCCCGCGATCGGGATATCGCCCGCTGCGACCGCAGGGAATGCGCGAGCGGCCTCTGTCCGACACCACCCCGTGAACGAATTCAGTTCATCGAACATCCCGAGCACAGAAAGGAAGGGGCTATTCTTCGAGAGCGAGTGTTTCCCGACGTGCGCCGTTCCGTCGTCGCCTGTTCCGGTAAAGAATGGGGTTCGCATCTACTCTCTATACCCCAGTCAACGAAAAAAAGAAACCCCCGTCGTGGGGGCTTCTCGGGTACCCAGAACTTAGAGACTATTGAGGTCCGCCTCGATCTGTTGGAGCTCCTGATCGAGCGTATCGGAACCAATGCTCTCGAGTGATTGAGTGATCGAAGCGGTGGTGTCGCTCGCCGGTAATACCTGCGGCGCCCCCAGTTCAGCACTCGGAACCATCGCGGACTCAAAGGGTGTCACGTTTCGCATGAATATCCACCATGCTGCGACGAACACAATGAGTGCGACGACAACGATAGCGGTGATAGCGATCCAATGGTGGACGACCTTCTTCTCTGTGATCGGCGTTTCAACGACCGGCTGTTGGTTTTGTATGTCCATACGATTTTAGTGTATATGGTTTTTATGCGCTCCGCTACTGCGTCGCAGGAACGGTCGTACTGGTGTTCGTGACCTCGAAACCATCGATACCAGGTATCGCGGCGAGCGCGACTGCCGCTGCCCGAACCGCATCACGAGCCGCCTGGACGAGGACGCGGACCGTCTTCAGGTCCCCTTCGAGTGCCTGCTTTGCGACAGAGGCACCGGCGCGCGCCGTCTCTTCACTCTCGATGGTGAGCGCGTACACCTTCCCTGCCTGTGCGATGACCGCTGTACGTGCGGTTTGGATCGCCGCTTCCGCCGCTGTCATCGCTGCGCGGACCGCCGTAACATCCGCTCCGTTCATTGCGGCTTTCTCGACGCGCGACCCGATGTTCACGAGCACTTCCGACAATCGACCGAGCGTCTCAGTGAACTGTTCCGTGAGGCGCTTGTTCACCTCTCCTATGTTCTCATTGATGCGTACGAGCACCTCCCTCTTCCTCTCGTCCTTGAACTGCTCAAGGCGCACCTTGAACGCCTCTCGGGCCTGTTCCATCTGTTTCTTCGCTGCCTCCATGCGATTCTCGACCTCCGCGCGGAAGGTCTCTCGCTTCGATTCCGCTTCGTCGCGGAGCGCCTCGCGCATCTCCTCGAACTCCTCGAATATCTCCCGGGTCATCGTCGTGCTCCCTTGGAGGATACCCTGGAACTGGCTGCGAAGCTCTTCCCGCTTCGTCTCGAGCTCGCCTCGGAGCTCGCCCTGCATCGTCCGTATCTCCTCACGGATCTGCACACGAACCTGTGACATGTCGCACCGCGGTGGGCGCTGGCATCCGTTCGCATCGACGCCACCGGAAACGACCGTTCCGCCGACACAGAATCCCTCGCTCGGCATCACGAACTGGGGACACGTACCACGTCCTGGATTCGTTGCCGACGCATTCGTCGAACCACCTTGCTGCGCGAGTGCCGGCGAAACGAGGACGAACGACAGCACGCACGCGATAACGATCTTTTTCATCTGATAGAAAGAGTCTTGGACCTTTTCCTTATAGTAGCATAACGCCCCCTCGTTCCCGCCGTGACGAACGAAAAACGGCCGCCGAAGGCGACCGGTCATGCGACGACAACACCGTATCAATCGACTTGCGCGAAGAGCACCACGTAGTTTTTGCCGTATACCTTCGCACACTTCGGGCACGTGGTGTACGAGAAATACATCTTCACGAGCCTCCTCCCTCTTTTCAGAACGTACGCCTCCATCTCTTTTGCCCACGTCCCGACATTTTTATATGGCCCCTCGAATACTTTCGTGAGGAACGTTCCGGTGAGTGAGGTCATCTGTGCGCCGGGCACATCCCTAAATACGTCGATGTAGATATCCGCCCCCCAGAGCGACGTTTCGTCGGTCAGCATGAGCTGATGTGGTGCCTTGGCGTTCGCCCGCTCGATGAGCTCCATGTTCCGCACTATCACCTTCTCGGTGTTCAGCGGGATGTGCAAAAAACTCGTGATGTGATCCTTCACAAAAAGTTTGTCGTGCCACATCACCTCCTTCTCTTGCCACAGCACCGGATCGAATAGCTCGCAGCACCCCGTTGGTTTTATTTTGTTTTGGTCAACCATGCTTTTATTCTAACAGGACGGGAAATGAAAAGCTCTGGATTGAACCAGAGCTTTTTGCTGCATTTTTCTTTACTACTCCCTCGATCTGCGCTGAGGCCATGAGGCGAGCTGCAAATCACGGAGATCAACAAGAATGTCCCGCGGTACCCCAAGGAACGTGATCCCCTGCATCGGGAGGTCGGCACCATCCCTCCAAAAAGTCAAAGTCCTCCTCCGTACGCTATAGTCTACCCTCACCCAATCACTACGGATGAGATCGACAACCACCTTTATGTCCGGAGTTCTGCCGTCCACCGCAGAAAAAATTGATTTCCTCATGAATCGTTCCACCCGGAACCCCAGAAGATACAGCTGCATTCGGTACTTTGCATACAAGTAGTCGCTGAGGCTTGCGCTGTCATTGCGCGAAGCCACATCGAGGTTTTCAGCATGCAAGACGCGGTACTTCCACGACATGTATCCAGTTGCTATGAGGAGGATGAAAACCGCGATCGCACAGGAACCAAGGATATACAGATACCCCATGGGAGCCTCCTATAGAGATGTTTGTAAGAAAGAAGCACTATGCCTCTTGCTGTAAATAGAGTAGCATAGGAACGTATTTCTGTCAACTTTATTCTACAGAGGCGAGAATGTGGGTATATGCGTAGCTCACGGGGACTGCTACCCTAGTGAGAGCAAGACAAAAAAGGGAGTGCCGTATCTGCCACATAGAACAACTGGCGGAACGCTTGGAAAAGGCGCATGAGCAAGAAGCACAACAACCCTGATTATTCAGGGCTGTTTTTTGTGGGTCCCTAGTCGAGTGTGTTAGAGCCTGTTTGGTAGCGGCTAAGAACGAGAAAGGCGCCGCACGATGAACCGTGGGCGCCCAAGCTCTTTTTCTACAACCTTCCTTGCAGGATGGCTTTCGTTGTCCGAAAGCGAGCTGCCTCCATGAGCGGATGGGAATCGAGTTTCCTTCGCACAAATTCCCGTGCGAGCGACTCTTCCATGTGTGACCATTCAGCCGCCTCGGAGATCATCGCAACAAGTTCTTCATTGGACGCCCGTGAAATACGCACGTCCCAGTCATCGAACTCGCGCTTAAGAGAATTCAGAGGCTTTATCGCACACAGTCCCTTCATCACCGCGACCTCAAGGTCAATCGTTGGTTCCATGGAACCCCCTAATGGTATGATTTTACAATCGTTTTACTGAATGCAGTATATCACACAAGATACTTCTTGTCAAGAATAACTCGAACGGAAAGGTCCTCTCGCCGTCGAGCGGATTTGACGTCATTCATGTCAGGATGCCCAACGGGAGTTTCACTGCTCGTCCGCCAGCTGGCGGACTGCGCTTTCAAAACCCTCGGCCTGCCGCTACAGCAGCGAAGCCGCAGGCGGTTTTGGGTCCGGCCATTAAAAGCACAACACCCCGAAGTGCGGTCAGGGTGTTGTATCTTGGGGTCCCCTAGTGAAGCGCGTTAGAACCTTCCTGCTGGGGACCTCGTAAACAAAAGGCGGTGAGTTGCTGCCGATTTCCCGTAAAAGGAGATTGAGAATCGTCCTCGTGCTGGACAGGTCATCGCTGGGGGAGTAATACTTGTATACAAGCAGCTCATCGAAAACAAAAGAAAGAAGGAGGGCGTATGCTAACCGTAACAATACAGAAAGAAGCGAAGGAGGTAATTGTTGTTGACGAAGACCACGGCGGTCATTTGCAGGGACACTGTTTCGCGTGCGGTGCATCAGGATGGCTCAAGGGGCTTGGCTACCCAAACCACGCAGATGCGCCAGGAGCCCACCTCCACCACACGGCCGAGTGCCCTATGAATGCGGTGCTCAATGATGATGGGAGTTTGAGGAGCTGAGTAGTCATCACATGGAACAGCCAGCAGAATACTCTGTTGGCTGTTTTTTACTCCCAGGGTGGACGACGGGAGTTTCACGTCGCTTCGCTTTCTGGTACCGCGCTTTCTAAACAAAAAACGAGGATTTCTCCTCGTTTGTCATATTTACTCGCGAATCCTCTTCGCGCCTTCCCATGCATCACCCTCCGCTTGTGGGTGGTCGAACCAAATGCGGGCGCTGATGATGTCGGCGGCGTGACATAGTGCTGCCAAGGGACCCATGACCCGACGTCGATTTGTGTAGTCTTCGAATTCTCCCTCCACATACCGCATCCCATTCTGTTGCTCGGGAGTGAGGACTATTCCGTATTCCAATAGTTTCTTGGCTCGGAATGTGTGTTGGTCGTCCTTCTTCCGAAGTGTGGGAACAAACTCGAGTTGACCATCTTCCCTCATCTGATACTTCCACGGCTTCTCGATGTCATGCAAAAAGACAACGAGAAGGACGTCGGAGAGCGAGAATGGAAGAGAACGAATGGAATCAAGACGATGGAACAGAACGACCACAATATTCATGATCTCTTGCACGTGATCGAAGTACCCCCCAAGCCACGCCTGATGATTGTCGGTCGATCCCCGTACTGTCTGAAAAAGCTTGCGGTTGTCTTTCAAGATACTACGGCACGCGGACCGATTCGGTTCGTCTACCATTTCGAGTAATTCTTCGATAGTTTTATATCCTGGTTCCATTGTGCTTAACCTCATTAATATTAATGTTAATTCAAACTACCCGTACTATATAGTTCGGCTGAATAGAGAGTCAAGGTTTCATTTGGGTGCCTAACGGGAATTGAACCCGTATCAAGGGCTCCACAAACCCTTGTGTTACCATTACACCATAGGCACCATCCGCATTTACTCTACAATTCGGCTATGCATCAGTCAAACGGAGCGAACGCTGCCGTTTTTTCTCGCTCACCCGTTTCTTCTCGTCGAGTCGCCGCTCCTTCACGCGGTGCGGCACCTTCGTTGGGACGCGTTTCACACGGACGCGGAGCGCGCCTGCGATGAGCGCTCGGAGCCGAAGGGTGGCCACCACACGGTTCCGCTCCTGCGAGCGCGAGTCCTCAACGGTCACCTCCACCTCGCCTTTCGCGTTCGTTCGTGACGCAAGGCGTGAACGGACGAGACGCGCCTCCGCTTCGGAGAGCCCGAGGTCCGCGAGCAACACGCGCGCTTGGATCTTTGTCGCGCGCTTGTTCACGCCTTGGCCGCCAGGACCACTCGCGCGAATGGCTTTGAATCGAATGGTACGTTCAGGAATATGCATCGAAAACTTGCAAAATCGAGCCTGTGGTATCATTGTAGGTGACTCACTCACGTATGGGCAACCTACTCGATGGCTTAGGCCAGCTTGTCATGCAGTATCCCGCGTGGAGCCACGCGATACTCGGCGCGGGCATCATCCTCCAGGGCGAGGTCACTATCTTTGTCGCGGTCTACCTCATTATTAACGGCAACCTGACGTGGCCGGATTTCGTTATGGTCACCCTCGGCACGCTCTTCGTTGCCGAGATCTTCGTATACGTCCTCGCTCGCGTCATGCGGAACACCCGATTCGGCTGGAAGTACTACAAGAAGCTGAAGCCCAATAAGCGTATCCAGCACTATATCCTCTACCTGAAGACCAACATGAAGAAGCTGCTCATCGCGGCGAAGTTCCTCCCCGGAACGAACCTCGTCATCCTCCTCCTCGCCGGCTGGTCAAAGGTGCGATTCGGTGAGTTCTTCCGCTCTTACTTCACGAGCGTCATCCTTTGGTTCTTCAGCATGTCCGCTATCGCGTACTTCCTGATGTCCGGCCTCCACTACCTGAACTCACGAAAGATATTCAAGCAGGTAGAGATCGTCATTGCGATCATCGTCGTTCTCATTATCTTCGGTGAGAACATCCTCCGGAAGATGTTCCGGAAGATCGCTTCGCTCGAGGAAAAGGCGGAAAGTATCGGGGATCTCGTCGAGAAAGGGCTCGGCGACGAATCACGGCATACAAAAAACTCCGGCGACTGACGCCGGAGTTCCTGTTAGGAATCGCTGATGATGGCTGCGTACTGAAGGACCGCCCTCGCGTATCCACCTCGGTTGTACCGCACAAGCGTGGCGCGCTGTTTCGTTGCGGACCACCCCTGCCGCACAAGGAAGTTCGCCGTGCTCGCGAGCGCGTCGTGCTCATTGAAGAGGTCCACGACGCCGTCCCCGTTCCCATCAACGGCGAACCGGTACGAGGTCGGTCGGAACTGCGTTCTGCCGAAAGCTCCCGCGGATGAGCCGATGATGGAGAAGACGTCCCATCCCTTCTCGTGCGCGAGCGAAAGGAACGCGACGAGTTGCCGGTACTCTTCTGCACGTGCTCGTTCTGTCGTCCGAGTGATGTATCGCGTGAAGAGAGCACGAAGAACGATGTGACGCCCGAGCGAGTTCCCGAAGTCGGTCTCGGTCCGATAAATGGCCGCAAGAATATGACCCGGAACACGATAGGCGGACGTGATGGAATCGAGGAGTGTGCGCTTCTCGATGAAAAACCTCTTCCCGCGCTCTTTCGATGAGTCAGAGAAGAGGAATGCGTATCCACCTCCCCGGCTCCGCGCAAGGAGCGAGGAATCGATGGTGCACCGCGGATCGGCGAACACTGAGTCGACGAAGCGCGTATCAACTGCCGCTCGTAGTTTCTTCACGAGGGTAGCTCGACGCGCTTCGTATCGCGATGCACACTGCGTCGGGTACGAAAACGCGATGAAAACAAGGAGAAGAAGCGCCCACAGATATGTTCTCACAATGCCTCCAATGTGTAGTGAAGGGTACTGATCTCAGTGTAGCAAATAAAAAACACGGACAATCCCAAAAACATTCTCATATTCTTAAGAATATGAGAATGTTGGATGGTCGCATTTAAACCACGATCCGGTCTATCTTCGCCGCAAGGATGAAGTCGTTCTTCGAAAGGGCGCCCACTGCGTGTGTGGAAAGCTCAATGCGGACCTTCCCGTACGACACGTGTATGTCTGGATGGTGCCCCTCGCGCTCCGCGATCTTTGCGACCGCTCGCACAAAGAGCATTGTTTCCTTGAAATCCGCGAACATGAACGTTCGCACGATGCGTTTTCCGGTGCGCGCAACGGTCCAAAGGGGAACGTGCGGACGGTACTCCCTCACTTCTTTCTTCGAGAGTGGCGGCACCTCTCCCTCGCACGGCAGGCAATGTTTATGGATAAGATTCATGTTGGTCTAGTGTACCACACAAAAACCACCGGGGGTGGTTTTTGTTTGTTCTCTTGTGCCGCGGGAGGGAATCGCACCCCCGACACGTTGCTCTTCAGGCAACTGCTCTACTACTGAGCTACCGCGGCATTTCCTTCCTATTAAGGAACACTGACAGTATAATCAAACCATACTGCACGTCAAAATGGAACCCGGGAACATACTCCACGTTCATAATCTCACGGTCGAGTACGAAGGAAAGAAGGTCGTCGATGGCGTTTCGTTCTTCGTGAACCCGCAGGAGGTGCTCGCTATCATCGGTCCAAATGGAGCCGGGAAATCGGTGCTCCTCAAAACACTCGTCGGACTCATCAAGCCGACCGAAGGAACGGTCGAGTGGCAGAAGGACGTCCGCATCGGATACCTCCCCCAACGCTTCCATGTCGAGCGATACCTTCCGATGACCGTGGAGGAATTCCTCCGCTTGAAACCGAAACGCTCGTACACGATGGACGAGGTCCTCTCGCTCGTTGGCCTCGACCTTTCGTGGCTGCCGCGCAACATCGCACACCTTTCGAGCGGACAACTCCAGAAGGTCCTCCTCGCATGGACGCTCCTCGATAAACCGCACATCCTCCTCTTCGATGAGCCGACCGAGAACGTCGATATTGTCGGACAGGAATCGATCTACACACTCCTCCACCGACTCCAGGACGAGCTCGGCCTCTCGCTCATCATCGTGTCGCACGACCTTCACGTCGTCTTCCGCTACGCGAACAAGGTCGTCTGTCTGAACGGACGGATGATCTGCTACGGAGAACCGGAATCCGCGCTCACGAATACGCGACTCTCGGAACTCTATGGGGACCACGCATTCTTCCACCATCACCACTTCAACGACACGCACCACCAACACGATGACAACTGATACACTCATCCTCTTTGCTTCGGGTATCTGTGTTGCCGCAGCGAGCGGCCTCGTTGGGTCATTCCTCATCCTCCGCAGGATGTCGCTCCTCACGGACGCCCTCTCGCACGTTGCGCTCCCGGGTATCGCGCTCGGGATCATTCTGAACTTTGAACCGCTCATCGGCGGTCTCGCGTTCCTCTTCCTCGCCGTTCTCATCATCTGGGGTATCGAACACCGGACGCGTCTCGCTATCGAATCGATCGTCGGGGTGCTCTTCGTTGCGGCACTCGCGCTCGGGGCCGTTCTCATGCCCGACGAGGAACTCCTCGAGACGTTCTTCGGAAGCGTGGAAACGATAACGACGACGACCGCCATCATCCAGGCAGGAGTCGCCCTCCTCGTCTTCGGCATCACTTTCGCCTATCGGAAGCGGCTCGTCCTCGCCTCGATCGCTCCGGAACTCTCCGCTGCAGAGCACATCAAGGAACGGACAATGCAGCTCCTCCTCCTCTCGCTCATCGCTCTCACGATCGCTATTGGCATCAGTTTCGTCGGCGTCCTCCTCATGAGCGGCCTTTCCATCATCCCCGCAGCGACCGCGCGAAACTTCTCGAAAAGTTACCGCGAGTTCCTTGTTCTCTCGATAGTCATCGCCGCACTGTCACTCGTCGCGGGACTCGGCGCACACCTCGCATGGGGAATGAGCCCAGGTGGTGCAACGGTTTTCGCCGGTACGTTCCTCTTCATAACAAGCCTCTTTGTGCGACGCTAAAAGTTATCCACACGATCCGAACGAGAGAGCTTGTCCGTGTGCTATACTAAGTTCAGACCTTAACCAACTAAATAGCTCGCAAGTTGATCGGCTCAAAAGCCGAATTCCCAAAACGTAGAGGCCTTCACCTCATTATTATTCGAAGGCCTCTTTTTTTTACAAAATTCTCCTCGCTCGCGTGGTTTACACTGAGCGAACGAAGTGAGTTGAAGTGTGCCCTCGGAGGAATCTCACGCGCTCGCTTACGCTCGCTTTTCCGAACCCTCGGTTCTGAATAATCTCCTACACGGGGAACCGGTCGCGGTTCCCCGACCCCCTCCGCTGTTCGATTCCTACCGAACTGGTACCAAAACCCCCGCCACACAGGCGGGGGTTTTGGTATTGGTGCCCCCGGTAGGAATCGAACCTACATCAATGCCTTAGAAGAGCACTGCTCTATCCATTGAGCTACGGGGGCTTTTTCATTGTCACGCGTCACCGTCATTTTCGCAAGGTTTTCCGCTCCTTACTTTTTTTATTGGGGTGAGGTAGGATACTGGAAGTGATTTGGGACGGGCCGTCGTATACCGGTAGTACGCATGCTTTGGGAGCATGTTGACTGGGTTCGATTCCCAGCGGCCCGACAGAAAATTCTTTAGTTTTGCTGCTGGGAATCGAAGCGAACCAGCGCGCTCGCGCAGGCGAGATAAAGCGCTGGTCGCCGGTTTCGGAGGAAGCCGAGTTTATCGAGGCTGGGGGAGAAAGATTCCCAGCGGCCCGACGAACGAAGCGAGGAGGGACAAAGCGCACCAACTGCTTGGTGCGCTTTGGGAATCGAAGCGAACCAACGCGGATAATTGACCTCTCTCTTTTTCTATGCGATGCTGTGCGCACCGTTCTTTTACAAGCCACCACAATAGAAAAGGAGTATGAGATGCCCCCACGGAACACGACACCACCGGTCCCGAAGCCAGGGGAACCGCTCTCTACAAAAGACCGCACCCACCTCTTGTCTCGCGTCATACAAGAGATCGAAGAGGCGAGAAGCGAACACCAGAGCCAAAGAGTCCTCGTCGGTACGGCACTCGACCGCGATGAAGGCGCTCATCCCTGGGGAACGCACCGGGACGGCGGGAATGAAGAGGAGACTCGGGCAACGAACGTCATAACCGAGAGCCAACTCGCTCGGACACTCGAGAAACTCTCGGAAGCAAAGCGGAAACTCGATGACCCAATGTTCGTCGGCCACTGCACCTGCTCATGTGGGTGTGGAGGGTACGTCGGCATCGATCGAATGATGTCCGCTATCGGCGCAGTCGATATATCGCGATGCACGCGGTGCGCGAGCGGTGAATGTCACAGGAAGTAAGAGCGTAACAGAAACCCCACCAAGATCGGCGGGGTTTTTATATTCGTTCAAGCGAACACTACCCACTTAGAGCGACCGGTCGAACTCGCTCATCGCATCCTGAAACAATTGATTCATTCGATTCATGGTGACCGCTTCTTGGTTCACCGCCGAAAGCGCACGGTCAATTTCTACACCCTCCTCTTTGGTAACGATACCAGTGAACGAGCTGGCGAGTGCATCGAGGAATACGCCAAGGTACTGGCTGTAGGTGATGTATTCGTTCACGAGAACGAGGCCCTGCGAAATTGCGCGAATACCATACTGTTGGCTCGTTCCCGAGTGGATGCCGTTCAAGGACTCGGTGAGCTTCTTGAGCTGCGCAGAGAGCTCCACGGCTTTCAACCGCGCCTCATTATTCTCGGTATGCGCCTGTTCCATGAGCGCGAGAGCGCTATCACGGTTCCCCGCTTTCTCGTAGCTGTTTGCTTCTCCAATGAGGCTGCTCACTGATTCGGTGATCTCGACGATACGCTGACTCATGGCCGCGGCCGCCTGACGATCCTCGATGAAGGCGGCAGGAACCTGCGTCGGACGGTACACGAACCAAAGCACCGCGCCTGCAATAAGGAGCGCGCCGATGGTCCCAACAGCGAACCAGATCCTTCGTTTGGTGATAAATTCGCTTCGCATAACGCAGCTCCAATCATATCAACCGTTTCAAAAAAAGACAACGCACTTCCTATCTTGCCGAATAAGTATGCGGTATGCGATGATAGGAGACGAAGACGGCCTTCCGCTACAGCGGCGCTAACCACAGGCGGGTATCGTATATCGGTATTACCTCAGCTTTCCAAGCTGATGAGAGGGGTTCGACTCCCCTTACCCGCTCAAAAACAAAAAGCCGAGGCTTGTTCTCGGGCTTGATGATGGTTCGATCCTTCTGGGGCCACAAGACCGGGTGGGATAGTTGCATGTGCATCATCGATAACCTACACTACTGGCAGTATTTGTGACTGTGCGTTCGACCAATCAGCCACAGGAAACCGCTTGAGAAACGCCTGCTTGTGCGTTTCGTCCTCAAGGAAAGGGGGCGATCGAAAAGCAGAAAGGAGGATACAGCCATGAGCGATACAGGGAGATACCATCCCCCGGGAAGACCGAGACCGAAACCGCAGCCAAAGCCAAGGCCGAAACCCCGGTAGTCGAGATCACTAGGGACCATAAGGACCCTAGTGATTTTTTTAAAATTGAAATTTGTACTGTGACATATTCGGCGTTACGATTGGAGGGCACATATGGAAACAACAAGGAGCACACAACTCAAAAATGGGTTGAAGGTTGTATATGCCCGTCTCCCTGGGAACGTCACTACTGTGGCGGTCTTTGTGCGTGCTGGTTCCGAATACGAAACACGTACCCAAAGCGGCATTTCGCATTTTCTGGAACACGCATGCTTTCGGGGCACGAAGCAATACAAAACACATGAAGCGATCTCACACGCATTCGAGTCGCTCGGAACATCCGCAAATGCCTTCACGTCGGAAGAATACACTTGTTACTATGCCCGGGTGGCAAATCACGACATCAAAAAAGCTGCCGATACTCTTTTTGACGTCTGCTTCAATCCTGCTTTACGCGGGAACGAGATAAAACGAGAGCGCGGGGTCATTGCCGAAGAGATCGACATGAACGACGACGATCGACAGACGAAGGCTTGGGACCTTTTCCGAGCACTTCTCTACCCCAGTCAACCGGCGGGAATGAACATCCTCGGAACCAAGAAGAGTATTCGCAGTTTCACGAGGAAAGACCTGCTCGCATACCATCGTGCCCAGTACGCTCCCAACCGCACGGTCATTGTTGTCGCCGGAAACGTTCCGTTCTCGGCGGTAAAAAGATCCATCACTTCTTCGCTGTCGCGTCTCCCAAAAGGCACCGACGAGGAAAAGCCAGCAACGCGTGACACACAGACTGCCTTCCGCGAGCTCATAGCACGGGAGGGGTCGAACCAAGTCAATTTCATTCTTGGTTTCCGAGCATTCCCAGCCTCTGATCCTCGCCGATACCAACTTGAGGTACTACAAGCGATCATGGGAGGCATGGAGAGCTCTCGTCTTTGGCAAAAAATATACAGCAAGTGGGGCGCGGCTTATAACATCAATATGATGAACGTGCTTGGCTCTGACCATGGACACGTCGCAATCTCAGGAGCGGTGGAGAGCGCGAAGTTGCCTCGCGTGCTCTCTGCGATCCGCGATGAATGCCATGATGTCCTATTGCATGGGGTCACCGCACGCGAGCTGGAAATGGCGAAAAAGCATCTCGTTGCGGCGAAGCGCATCAGCAACGAGACCTCCGACGATTGGGCCCGCTCACTCGGGGAACAGGAAATACTCCGGGGAACCCATGGAACTCTCACTGATGATATCCGCGGATATCAAAAGGTGACGCGCGGGAACATCTCCGTGCTTGCGAGGCATCTGTTCCGGAACGACCGAATGAACCTCGCGCTCGTCGGTCCAGTTCGTACGCGTACGTTCAGGAATATCGTACGGCTCTAGGGTAGCGTCCCGCCGACCCCTCGTCAGGCCGGACGTCGGGATGTTTGATTTACCCCTCCTCGGGTGTTACAGTGACTCCGAGGTAATTGGAACATAGCTGCAATAGTGGGTGTTACAGGGCGTTACAGGTGGCGTCTTTTTATATTGTGCGGTTCCCGGACAGGAAGAAACAAACAGCCCAATCTATCGTTGTACCTATGAAAGACGAAGAACAGCTCATTGCAAAGGCCCGTTCGGGCGGTGCCGACGCGTTCGGGAGGCTGTATGATGAATACGCCCCTCGCATCTATCGGTTCATCTTCCTGAAGGTCTCGAATAAACACGACGCCGAGGATCTGACCCACCAGGTTTTCATGAGTGCGTGGGAAAGCGTCCGCCGGTACGAACTGAAGGGGTTCCCGTTCTCGAGTTGGCTCTACCGTATCGCCTCGAACGCCGTCATTGATTTCTATCGCACCGCGAAGAATCATCAAGACATCGAAACGATCCCCGAGGATATGTTCGCGGAGACGCCGGGGTTGGAGCAGAAACTCGATCGAGCTCAAGATCTCGCGCTCACGAAGACCGCGCTCGCTCACCTCGAACCGGACCAACAAACCGTCCTTATAATGAAGTTCGTGGACGACCTTTCGAACAAAGAGATCGCGCAGGCACTCTCGAAAACAGAAGGATCAATTCGCGTCATCCAGCATAGGGCCTTGAAACAACTCAAAAAACACATCGATGCAGTACGACCCGATCGAACAACTAAAGAAGTGTAGGAGCATTATGCCGGACGCGGCATTCTTGTCGCGCTCACGGAGCATCCTGCTCGCAGCTACACCAGCGTCAACGCGGGTGTGGTTCTCGCTTCCTGCGCTCCGCCTCGCGGGGATCCTTGCGGTTCTCACCGCTGTTATTGGTACCTCATCGTTCCTCTTTCCCACGAAACCGGTCCTCTCGTCCTCGTTGAACGCCGATAGCATCCGTGAGGAGATCCGGAACACCATCGCCATCCAAGTGCAAGAGATCACGTACGATCAGGAAACGAACAAGGCGATCGCGAATGCGATCGATGAGATAAAGAACACGGAAACCAAACACCTGAACGCAGACATTATCGAGGGCGAGGCGGACCTCCTCTCCATCGAGGACGACACGACCGCATCGGAGATCGATGCGCTCCTTGAGCAGGTCACCCAGTAACCGTTATGAAAAATCGCTCCCTTATATTTTTTTTGTCAGCCATCCTCATCACGACCCTCTCGGGTCCTGCGGCATACGCGGCGGAAACGCCTGCGGTCCAAAGGGCACTCGAAAACGTGAAGGAGAGCCTCGACACGCTCATTGCGACGAAGGACGATAAGAAGGTAGACGACGTATCCTTCCGTATCGACACGTACCGAAAGGTGCTCGTATTCGCGATAGCGGAAACAAAGGACCTGAAAGTACGGCTCCTCGCGCTCGAAGGACTCGAAAAGGACGGCCTCTCGGATGCATGGAGAAAGGGGGCACTCGCAAAACTCACCGCGGCACTCGATCGCTACGCAGCCGAGCAAAAATTCCTCGATGAGAACGAGGAAACGATCAATGTCGCTCGCATTAAATCGATCGCTGATGCTTTCAAAGAATGGCGAGACGGTGAATACGCGGAGGTCGCGAGCCAGGTACGAGAGATGCTCCTCATCGACCAGCAATCGAAAACACTCGAAACGGCCGGGCGGCGGTATCAAAAAGTTGAGGAAGATGTCGCAAAGATAAAGAAGGCAAGATTGAAGGGTTACGAAGACCTCATCACGCTCATGGGGAAGGTGGAAAGTGCCCTCAAGGACGCGAAAAGGCTCGATGCAGAAGCGCTTTTGCTCTTCCAGGACTCCCACTTCCCTGTTCTTGACACTGGGACCTCAACGGCAACATCAACAGCGTCTTCGACCCCGTCTTCCGAAGACGCTCAAGCAACGGAACCAACGGTTCCTGAGCAAGCATCAACAACGACGAGCACACCATCAATGATCCGTGGAGTGCTCACTGCATCGAGTTCTGCGTCATCGACACAGACGAACACGACATCAACTGCTTCCTCGTCGGCACAGCTGCCGCCTCCTTCCCTCCCCCCGTCAGTAAAGGATCTCGTAAAGCAATCCTTGGTGAAAACCAAGGAGGCCTATAAGGTCTTTATTGAAATGAGTAATTTCGTGAGGGAATTACTCAAGTAGCCCCGTACACCTATTCGGTCGAACGGATGTACGGAGTGAACCAAAAACCCCAGCAATTGCTGGGGTTTTTGGTTCTCGGAACGAGAAAAGGTGCTATTTGACTGCTTCCTTGAGGAGCTTTCCAGCGCGGAATTTCGGTTTGGTCGACGCAGCGATCTGGATCTTCTCTCCGGTCTTCGGATTCACGCCCATGCGAGCGGCGCGCTTCGCGGTCCGGAAGGTGCCAAAGCCACTGATCGCGACCTCTTCACCGCGGGACAAGGTCTTCACGATGGTATCGAACATCGCATCAACTGCCGCATCTGCCTGCTTCTTCGTTTCAATATCAGCAGCCTTCATGACCGCTTCAATGAGTCCATCTTTCTTCATGTGATTATTTCCTGCTACTTAACGCCGACCTTTTGTACCCCCTAAGTATATCATAATCCTAGACCTGGAGCGTATTTCTGGCGAATCGTACCACTCCAGGGGCCCACAGGGGCCGATACCGGCTACCGCGCGTACTCCACGGCCCTCACTTCACGTATGACCGTCACCTTTATCTCGCCTGGGTATTGGATGTTGGTCTGTATCTTGCCGGCGATCTGTTTTGCGAGCTGGAGAGCGCCAAAATCATCGATTTTTTCAGGTACAACGAACACCCGCACCTCTCGTCCTGCGGCGACCGCATAGGCCTGTTTTACCCCCTCGAAGCTCTTCACGACGGTCTCGATCTCCTCGAGGCGCTTCAGATACTTCTCGACAGTATCCCGCCGGGCGCCGGGACGGGCAGCAGATATCGCATCGGCGGCCGCAACAACGTACGACTCGGGTGTTGCATACGGATACTCATCATGGTGCGATTCCATCGCCTGGATGACCGCATTCTCGATGCCGTACTTCTTCAGGAGCTTCCGCCCGAGCTCAACGTGCGTTCCTTCGACCTCGTGGTCGATTGCCTTTCCGATGTCATGGAGGAGCGCCGCCTTCTTCGCTATCTGCACATTCAGCCCGAGTTCCGCCGCGATCATGCCGGTGATGTGGGTCATTTCGATCGAATGCTGGAGCACATTCTGCCCATAGCTTGTCCGATAGTTCAATCGTCCGAGAAGCATGAAGAGCTCCTTCGGAAGGTCCAAGATGCCCACTTCGTACGCAGCTTCCTCACCTACCTTCCTGATGTGATCCTCGAGTTCCCCGCGTGTTTCCTCGACTTTTTCCTCGATCTTCGCGGGCTGTATCCGTCCATCTTTAATGAGCTTCTCGAGTGTGAGCTTTGCGAGCTCCCGCCGGTACGGGTCGAATGACGAGAGGAGGATATTCTCCGGCGTCTCATCAACAACGACCTCGACGCCCGTGAGCCGCTCGAATGTCCTGATGTTCCGTCCTTCACGTCCGATGATCTTTCCCTTGATCTCCTCGTTCGGAAGCTGCACAACACTCGTCGTTACGTCACCGATATTCTCCCGCGCGTACCGCTGAATGGCGGTCGTGATGATCTCGATGCTCTTCTTTTCGATCTCGTCCCGCTTCTCGTGTGCAAGTTTCGCGATCTCCTCGGCGAGCTCACGTCGATTGGTCTCTTCGAGCTCCTTGAAAAGGCGCTCTTTTGCCTCGTCCCGAGAAAGCCCCGCGACACGCTCAAGCTCCGCGACCGCTTTTTCCTGCAGGTCCTTCGCTGCCTTCTGGATCTCCTCAACCCGCACAAATTCGCTCTTCAGACGTACATTTTCGGCCTCGAGCGCGGTCTTATCCCGCTCGAGCGAGTCCTCTTTCTTACCGAGGCGCTCTTCGATACGGCGAAGTTCCTGCTCCCGTTCGCGCGCTTCTTTCTGCGCCTCAACGAGAATCGACGCCGCCTTGTCTTTTGCGGTTACAACAAGCTCCTTTGCTTCGACGCGCGCAGATTCGAGCCCTTCGGTCGCGCGACGTTCAACTGAGTCCTTCGACCGCTTCGCTATCCAGAATCGCGCGACGTATCCCGCGATAATGCCGACTACCGCAAAGACACCCGCAAAAATCCAGGTGTTGGGTTCCATAGAAAAAAAGAAAGGTTAATTGGTTGGTTTGGTACATCGACTTTTACCTTTCATTCACTATAGTCCCGGGCACAGAACGTGTCAAAAACGCGGTGGCGAAAAAGCAGGTACGACATGCCCCACGATCGACCGGAGAGCTCTCCCTGTGTGGCCACGCTGGGCAAAAATAATACGACGAATGCGAAGGTACTTCGTATACAAGCTGTCGGTGTCGGGGTAAAATGAAACGGTATGCGAAAGACCATCGTCCTTGCGATCCTTGATGGGTGGGGAATCGGAAATCCCGACGAAGGGAATGCGATCTACACTGCACATCCGCACGCAATGGAAGAGATACAGGCACTCTATCCCGTTGGAGCGCTCCAGGCATCCGGTCCTGCTGTTGGGCTCCCCTGGCAGGAAGAGGGAAATAGCGAGGTCGGCCATTTAACCATCGGGGCAGGGCGGATGCTCCTCCAGCACTTTCCGGAGATAACCGCAGCGATCGAGAATGGTAGCTTCTTCACGAACAAGGCATTTGTTGGTGCATTCGCGCACGCACGAGAACATGGGTCCGCCGTCCACCTTGTCGGCCTCCTCTCATCCGGGAACGTTCATGCCGCACGCGAACACCTCATCGCCCTCATCGAGATGGCGAAACGGGAACAGTGCACGAAGCTCTTCCTCCACCTTTTCCTCGACGGGCGCGATAGTGCACCGCGTTCTGCGCGTGAGGACATAGAAAAGGTCTTCTCTGCTATGGAGACGAATGGTGTTGGAACACTCGCGAGCGTAAGCGGGCGGTACTTTGGTATGGACCGCGATCGACACTGGGAACGAACGGAACGCACCTACCGTGTTCTCGTGGGAGAGACGTCAGGGATACGGAAACTCGAGGACGCACTCTCCGAGGCATACGCGCGAAACGTGAGTGACGAATACGTGGAACCAACCGTGATCGATGCGCCTCACCCGATACAGAACGGGGACGCCGTTATCTTCTTCAACTTCCGCGAGGACCGGATGAGGCAACTCGTACGGGCCTTCACAGACCCGGATTTCGTCGGGTTTCCCGTGAAAAGATTCGAGAATATCTTTCTTGCCTCGATGACGGCATACCAGGCCGCATTCCCGATCGCGGTCGCCTTTGAGACCATCATCGTCGTCGATCCGCTCGGGAAGGTACTTGCCGATAACGAGAAGACCCAACTCCGGGTCGCAGAAACAGAGAAGTACGCCCACATCACCTACTTCTTCAATGGCCTCGTTGAACCCCCATTCGAGAATGAGTTCCGTGTTCTCGTCCCCTCGCAGCGCCTCGCGCGACACGACTCACATCCGGAGATGATGGCGACCGCGATCACCGACCGCGTCCTCGTTGCGTTGAACGAAGGGGCGTTCGATTTCATCCTCGTGAATTATGCGAACCCCGACATCATCGCGCACAGCGGGAACTACGACGCGACCATCGCTGCGATCCAGGTCGTTGACCGAGAGATCGGACGACTCTCGGAGAAGGTCCTCGCAGGGAACCATACGCTCCTCATTACATCGGACCACGGGAACGCCGAGGTCATTCTCGATGTGGGAACCGGACTTGCGGAAACCAAGCACGACACAAGCCCTGTCCCCCTCTACCTCGTCGGCAATGAGTATCGCCGGCGAACGCGCCGAGACGCATCCTCAAAACCACCGGACCTCGGGATGCTCTCCGATGTCGCTCCGACGATCCTAGAGCTCATGGGGATCCAAAAACCGGTAGCAATGACCGGCACGAGCCTCCTCGAGGAGCTCGTACGGCAAGCGCGCGAGTAGGGATGGTATACTGAACGTATGCGATTCCTCATCCGGGTCATTCTCCATGTCGTCGCGAACGCTCTCGCGTTCTACGTTGCGAGTCGGTTCATTGATGGGTTCTCCGTTTCGGGAGATATCACGACATACCTTATTCTCGGTGGTATTCTCATGGTGTTGAACGCACTCGTGCGGCCGGTCGTGAAACTCCTCGCCGGACCGCTCATCGTTCTCACGCTCGGACTCTTTGCGGTCGTGGTGAATGCGCTCATGCTCGTATTGCTTGACTTTGTAAGCGACGCTCTTACAATTCAGGGGTACATGCCGCTCCTCCTTGGTACCGTCCTCGTGGGACTCGTGAATCTCCTTTTCCACGCCGGCGGACGCCTTTTTGGAGGCAGCGCAAAATAAGTACTCATTCAAACCTATGCTCGCTATCGCACAGATCGTCGTTTCGGTCATTCTCATCGTCCTTGTTCTCATCCAGGAACGCTCCGCGGGTCTCGGAGGTATCTTCGGAGGTGGCGGAGGCGGCGCTTCGTATCAAACGCGCAGGGGACTCGAGCGCGTCATCTACTGGGGAACGATCGGCGCTGCCGTACTTTTTGCGGTCCTCGCGCTCCTGAACCTTGTTCTCAAAGCTTAAAAGAATCATTTCCGCTCTCTCACGGAGGGAGCGCATCATCGTGATCGGCGCAGCCGTGGTGTTTGTGCTCGCGTCGTTCTCGCGACTCGCGTTCGCCATCAAGGAGAATAGCGCGTTCGTACCGGTCGCCGGCGGAACGTACATCGAGGGCATCGTCGGGCAACCGACCGCAGTGAATCCCATCATCGCCGGGACTCAAGCAGACCAGGATATCGCTGCGCTCATCTTCTCTCCGCTCGCAAAGCTCCTCGCGTCGCTCGACGCAGACGAGACCGGGCGCATATACACACTAAAACTCAAGGACGGTCTCGTGTGGGATGACGGCCAGCCACTGACGTCCGACGATGTCGTTTTCACCATCCGAACCATTCAAGATCCGGATGCTCGTTCGCCGCTCCAGAAGAACTGGCAGGGCGTCCAGATCGAGCGCGAGAGCGAACTCATGGTCCGTTTCACGCTCCCCGCACCGTACTCATTCTTCCCGAAGAACCTCGAGCGCGTCTCGCCGATACCGCGCCACGTTTTCGGTTCGATACCCGCGCAGAACATTCGTCTCTCGACGTACAACCTCCAACCGGTCGGAAGTGGTCCGTACTCATTCAAGGACTTTGCGACACGGAAGGACGGGTTCATTACGCGGTACCGCCTGGTCCCGAACGAGCACTATTACGGTGAACAGCCGTTCATCACGACGTTCTCGTTCCAATTCTATGAACAAGAAAGCGATCTCCTGACCGCGTTCCGGCTCCGCGAAATACAGGGCTTCGGCGGTCTCCTCCCTCCCGACCCTGCAACAGAGAGCATCCCGCAGGTCATGACCGACCAGGTTCCCATGCCCCGGTACTATGCGGTCTTCTTGAACTCACTCAATAACCCAGCGCTCAAGGACAACGATCTTCGGGATGCACTCTCATTCGCGATCGATCGTACGCGCATCGTGCGAGAGGTCTTCAATGGAGCAGCGACCGCGATCGGCAGCCCGATACTCTTCGATTCCATCGCGACAGGATCACTTCCGGAAGCATCCTCGTCGACATCGACCGCTCCATTCGTTCCTGAAGCTGCTGCCCTATTCGATCCGGAGACAGCGCGAGTTGCGCTCGAGAAGGTCGACGATCTCGATGTGGCGCTGAACATCGTTGTCCCACGTTCCGCGTTCCTTGAGCGGATCGCGGTGATCGTGAAGGATTCATGGAATGCGGTCGGCCTCACGAATGTCACCGTGATCCCGGTCGAGCCCGATGATCTCGCGAATGATGTTCTGAGGTCACGGAACTACGAGCTCCTTCTCTTCGGGAATGTTTTTCAGGACCCAGCGGACCTCTTCCCGTTCTGGCACTCCTCGCAGCGCTTCAATCCGGGCCTGAACCTCTCCCTGTACCAGAACACAAAGGCGGATACGGCGATCGAGGCGATCCGGCAGACATCGGACGCGGATGAACAATTCGCACAGCTCATAAAGCTCGATGCCATCCTCCGTGCCGAGAACCCCGCAACATTCCTCGTATCGGTCCCGTACTTCTACACGCACACCGAGCGTCTGAACGGCTTCTCGTCGACATCACTCATGGTCTCCCCCCAGGACCGGTTCCGGAATGTGGAAGCGTGGTACGTGGCGCAAGCGAGGGTGTTACAATAGAACCAATGCCCACCTACCACACGAACCTCCATTTCTTCCCGCTCGAATTCTCACGGAAGAGCATCGCGTCAAAGCGCCTTGAGGTGCTCCGAAAGGGACCGAAGCCAGATGGCATTATTATTGTCGGCATGGGGGGCTCCGGGCTCGCTGGCGACCTCCTCGCCCATTTCTCTCGCTCACTGAAACTCACGGTCCCGGTCGTCGTCTGGAAGGATTACGGTGTACCGGAAACATCTTTCAAGCACCCATTCTTCGCATTCGTCTCGTTCTCCGGAACAACAGAAGAGGTCATCTCCGGACTCTCGACCATCCTCGCGCGCCGATCGAAGCCGCTCATCGGGGTCGTTACGACCGGTGGCCCGCTCCGTGACCTCGCGGAACGTGCAAAGCTCCCGCTCGTCACCTTCGAAACGCACGGCTTGACACCAAGGGAAGCGGTGGGGTATACTTATACTGGACTTATCGAACTCCTCCGCGCGAAGATCCCCATGGCACCTGTGCCTGGTCTTCCGGTTTCCCGCCTCCCAGCGAAGAAACTGGAGAAGCAGGGACGCGTACTCGCCGGACACCTTTTACATTCAATACCGCTCATCTACACGACGACCGCGTACCGTGCTGTTGGTTACATCTGGAAGATCAACGTGAACGAGACCGGCAAGCACCCCGCGTTCACCGCAACCATGCCGGAAGCGAGCCACAACGAGATCACGGGACTCGAGAAGACGCCGTTCCCGCTGACAGCACTCTTCCTCGAGGACCCCGCAGCACCTGCTCGCCTTTCACGGAAGATCGCTATCCTCCGCGGGCTCCTCGCAAAAGAAGGCGTGAAAACCCTCTCTGTCCCCCTCATCGGGAAAACACTCGAAGAACGGACGTGGAACTCGGTCGTTCTCTCGCACTTCACAGCACTCGCCCTGGCTGAGCTCTCGCGAAAGGACCCGCGGGCAACCCGCCTCATCGACGCAATGAAACGAACATGGAGCGCCAAGCGCGCGTAGGGAGTCACCCCATTCGAAAGTTCGCAATCAGCACTGCTTGTAAAGCGACATAGAGTATCTAGTATTGGCTTAGAAAACGAAGCACAGAACGATTGCTGGCTTTCGAATGGGAGTGGATAGGGGCGTGAGACATTGAACAAGTAGCCGGGGTGCGGTCCGCCAGCTGGCGGATGGCAGACTGGTTGCCTCGTTGATTGCGCAGAGAGGGAGGTGATTAACATACGGTAGCCGGGGTGGCGGAATTGGCAGACGCGCAGGCTTCAGGAGCCTGTGACCGCAAGGTCGTAAGGGTTCAAGTCCCTTCCTCGGCACGTCGAAAGACAGTCGAAAAAGAAGAAACAACAAGAGTCCGATCGTGAGTCGAGAGTTCGACTCACTGTGGGAACTTGAACGCCGGAGCGTTGTGTCGCGAGTATGCGGCACCGCGAGGCGGTGGCCAGCCCGAGGAGCACGACGGTGCGACGAGAGGCGAGGCCAAGTCCCTTCTTCGGCACGTCGAAAGACACGGTCGAAAAAGAAACAAGAATAAAAAGTCCGACTATGAGTCGAGGATTCGACTCACGGGGCGGCACAGTACGATCGTCCCCACGCTCCGCAGGAGATGGGCACGGTCAATCAGTCGAAAAATAAAAAACAAACACTATGAGAAACGAAAAGCATTCGGCCTCTCGGGGTCCCAGGCCGTTCAAGCGGGCCCCACTAAAAGTCGTACACCACTCGAAACCACTGGTAGACGGTGACACCGTTCGGTGGTCAGCGCTCGGCGGTCTCGAAGAGATAGGTCGGAACATGATGTTCTTTGAGTACAAGGACGAGATCCTCATCATCGATGCGGGTCTTGAGTTCCCTATCGAGGAAACACCAGGTATTGATTACATCATTCCGAACACCACGTACCTCGAGGGGAAGAAGAAGAACATCCGCGGCATCGTCATCACGCACGGTCACTACGACCACATCGGGGCCATCCCCTACGTGCTGAACTCGCTCGGGAACCCTCTCATCTACGCGACCCCGCTCACGAAAGAGGTCGTAATGAAGAGGCAGGAGGAATTCCCGACCATGCCAAAACCACACTTTGAGCTCATCAAAGGCGGCGAGAAACATCAGATATCACCGAACTTCGCGATCACGTTCTTCGATGTCGTCCACAACATTCCGGAAGGCGTCGGTATGATCATCCATACCCCCATCGGGAATATCGTCCACCCAGGCGAATTCAAGTTCGATTACGATCTTGATGGAAAACCGAAGGGGCTCGATACGTGGAAGTGGGTCGGCGATCAGGGCATCCATACGCTCATGCTCGACTCGACCGGCGCAGAGGTTCCCGGATTCGCGCTCTCCGAACGTATCGTTGAGGCCGAACTCGAAAAGCTCTTCAAGCAGGCGGAAGGTCGCATCCTCGTCGGAACCTTCGCCTCCCTCCTCGACCGCTTGGGCGAGATCATGAAGATCGCGGAACGGCTCGGCCGGAAAGTCGCCATCTCCGGGCGCTCAATGAAAACGAACACACAGATCGCGCAGAACCTCGGGTACTTCAAGTTCCAGAAGAACACCATCATCCCCCTTGAAGAGATCGGGAAGTATCACGACGACAAACTCCTCATTCTCTGCACGGGCGCACAGGGAGAGCCGAACGGGAGTTTCATGCGCATTGCGAACGGCGAGCACAAGCAGATACGTGTGAAGTCCGGCGACACGGTCGTCCTCTCCTCGTCCATCGTTCCGGGCAATGAACGCTCGGTCCAGAACCTGAAGGATAACCTCGCTCGTCAGGGTGCGCTCATCTACCACTACAAGATGCTCGACATCCACTCTTCCGGTCACGCCCCGCAAGGAGAACTTCGGACCGTAATGGAACTCGTGCGTCCTCGCTTCTTCCTCCCCATCCACGGATACTTCTTCATGCGCTGGCGGAACGCCCGCTTGGCACAGGAAGCACTCAAGATGAAACCGGAGAACACCGTCATCTCGGACAACGGACTCGTCGTTGAGTTCCGGAAGGATTCGGCCCGCGTTACCGAAGAGCAGCTCCCCGCATCGTACGTCCTCGTGGACGGCCTCGGGGTCGGCGACGTCGGTGAGGTGGTCCTCCGTGACCGCAGAACGCTCTCCGAAGAGGGCATGCTCGTCATTATCACCTCGCTCTCGAAGCAAACCGGCAGACTCTTGAAGAACCCGGACATCATCTCCCGCGGGTTCATTTACCTGAAGGAGAACCAGGAGCTTTTGGAAGAGGTTCGGAAACGCATCCGCGGCATCATCGGCCGCATCCCGCGCCACCAGAGCCTCGATGCGGACTACGCGAAGACGCTCATCCGCGACCAGATCGGCCAGTACATCTTCACAAAGACGAAACGCCGACCGATGATACTACCGGTTATCATCGAGTTGTAGAACAAAAACTCCCCGAACGGGGAGTTTTTGTTTATCCTGAGCTTATCGAAGGGTTTTGTGGATATATTGACATATAATCTATATTATGATACAATCTGGGTAGTATTTTCAGGGCTTCTCTTCTCACATACGAAAGGCGTTGGCATGAATACGCATCGGAGTCTCATCCTTGCGATCGTTTCCGTGATCGCTGGACTGCTTGTCTGTTTTCTCGTCCTCATGGCGAACTGCGTGCTCTTTCACGATCACTTTGCCGCCGGCCGGGAGTATATGGAAACAGTGCATGCGCGTAACGTCAGGCAAGCGGAGCTGACGAAAACGCTCAACAACAACGGGCATGGGCTCATACATACACTATGGTCCCCCAGTAGTCTCATGTCGGACATTCTGATCATGGATGCACTGAACAAGGATTCACGTTGTTGGGTCGCGCGGACAATCGATGTGGCCACTCCTGCGCTTGCAGGAATCCCGGTCCCGATTATCCTTGCGACGTTCATGCTCTCGAAGTCCATCCGCTCAAGAAAACGAGTGCCGTAAATGTTCATATCATCAAAAAGCCCCGCTTACGGGGCTTTTATTTTTACCAGGAGACCGCGTATACTTGAATACATGAAGCCAGTCCTCGTCTCCGGCATCCAACCATCCGGAAAACTCCACATCGGCAACTACCTGGGAGCGCTCGCGAACTTCGTGAAGCTCCAAAACTCGGGAAAGTACGAGTGCTTCTTCTTCATCGCCGACCTCCATTCGATGACCGAGGAGTACGCTCCAAAGGAGAAACCGAAACAGGTCATGGACCTCGCGGCGGATTTCCTTGCGGCGGGCCTTGACCCAAAGAAGTCGACCATCTTCCTTCAGTCGCAAATCCCCGCGCATTCCGAACTTTCGTGGATACTGAACACCATCACGCCAATGGGAGAGCTGACACGAATGACCCAGTTCAAGGACAAGTCATCCGTCACTAGTCATGAGTCATCGGTTAACGTGGGCCTCTTCAGCTATCCGGTCCTCATGGCGGCGGACATTCTCCTCTACGACGCGAAGGTGGTCCCTGTGGGGGACGACCAGGACCAACACCTCGAGCTCGCGCGAACGTTGGTCCGGAAGTTCAACAACAAATTCGGAAAAACATTCATCGAACCGAACCCGCTCCACACGGACGTGATGCGTATGATGAGTTTGGATGACCCGACGAAAAAGATGTCGAAGTCCCGCCCTGCCGGGTGTCTCTTCCTCGACGACTCCCCTGCTGATATACGGAAGAAGGTAATGTCCGCGACCACTGATTCCGGGAAGGAGATACGGGCCGAAATTCCGGGAAAGGAAGGTATCGGGAACCTCCTCATGCTCTACGCAGCGATCTCGGGAAAGACCGGCACTGCACTCGAGAAACAATATGCAGGAAAGGGGTACGGGGAATTCAAACGTGATCTCGCCGAAGCGGTCGTCCAGTTCCTTGGTCCACTCCAGGCACGAAAACGGAAGGTGACCTCCACCGCGGTGAAAGCCGCTCTTGTGGCAGGCGGAAAGAAGGCGAACGCCCGTGCAGAAAAGAAACTCGCCGAGGTAAAGAAACGCATCGGCCTCTCACTCTAGGAGAAACCCCGCTCCCGCGGGGTTTTTTGTATGTTCTTGACTCGTTCCGTTCCATCGGTATAGTGAGTGAGTTCTCACACGTTCGCACGTTTACATACAGTACCAGAGCGTAGGTCGGTCAACCGGCCCTACGCTTTCCGGGTGCTTTCCCGGCGCAAGGCATCTCCTCGCGAAAAGGTGCGAGGCCGCCTAGGCCTCCACCAGCCCGAACAGCACACTCCACAGTGCCGCCGTGAATCCCCGGTTGGGGTAGGGTAAGCCCCTCGGAAAGCCCGAGGGCCGCAGGTTGACGATATACAAAGCGACGGCACAAACCGTCGCTTTTTTTCAAACAAAAACCCCGACGTATCGTCGGGGCGTTCACACCTTTGCATACTATCGGCGAAAGAATGAGGTGTCGGTCGGAACACCGAAACCGGGGACCGACCTCGGTTTCTGCCAGTCGATCGCGACCGCTCCCTTCTTTCTCTTCAATGAACGGAATTCACGCTGCGTACCACACCGAACGAACGTCTGCTTCGTCCGCTTCGTGAGACGGGCTAAACAGTACGGCTTCCGTTTCACGGAACCGCCCCGAAGAGCGGCAAGGAGTGCTTCATACTCGGCCTTCATGAGAACCTTCATAATTACCTCCGAATGTGCGAATGGGCTCCCCTTGTTCTACCCCAGCGCCTCCAGTGAGTCAACTCGGCGCCCCCCTTTCGCTTTCCGGTGGATGCAGTACACTGGAATCATAAGCTCACGTGAGCTCAAAGGTCACAGCACACATACCACCATGACAAATCCAGAAAAGCCGGAGGTCGGCGTTGAGGAGGAAAAGAAGCCGGAGATGAGTGAGGTACTCATCGGGAATAACGGCGTCGCGCTCACTCCCGAAGAAGCCGCGGAAGCGTTGCGGGAACGGACCGAAACCGACGCTTGGCGAGAGCAGAAATAACAAAAAGCCCCGCATACTGCGGGGCTTTTTGTTATTTCTGGATTCCCACCCAGATCGTCCATTCGTCGAGTTTCGTTTCCAGCTCGGCGTCGATGATGCGTCCCCGCGCGTACTCGATGGTCGACGCTTTCACATCGCGGAGGAATGCCTCACGATTCGTCTCAATGACGTGGTGGAGCTCGTCTGACACCTCGAGGTGGAGCGAAACGGTATCCTGTGGAGAACACTTCGCGTCCTGCCGTAATCCCTGGACCGTACGGACAAGCTCACGGAGCCACCCCTCTTCCTGCAGTTCGTGGGTGATGGTCGTATCGAGGGCCACGTCGTCCGTACCCTTCGCATCGAAGAGAACATCCTTCACGTTCACCTCGTCCTTCAAAATATCGAGGAGCTCCGCTTTCCCCTTGAGAAGGGTGGTGTTCAGCGAGAGAGAAGCGAGCGGCTGACGAACCTTAATGCCCGCCGATGCGCGTTTCGCGAGTGCCACAGACGCCACGCGGCGCACTTCAGCCATCGCGCCCTCGAGCTCTGCATCGATCCGCTTGGCGTTCACCTTCGGCCAATCCGCACAGTGCACGGAATCGTGATTCGTGGAACGCGAATCATGGAGCGAACGATAGAGCGCCTCCGCAAAGAACGGCATGAAGGGTGCAAGGAGACGTGAGAGTTCGACGAGCGTGAAATGGAGCGTATGCACGGCAGCTGTGTAATCCTCCTGTCCTTCTGCCGACTGGTCGGGTCGCTGGAGCCGGCGCCGCGAGCGGCGGATGTACCACCGGGAAAGATCACCGGCGAAGTCCCCGATAGCGCGCCCTGCGGTCCCCACATCGTACGCGTCGAACGCCTTCGTCGCAGCCTCTATCGTTCCGTTGAGGCGTGAGAGAACCCACCGGTCGAGTACGTTGGTGACCGGTGACTCATGACTCGTGACCGATGCCACACCGGCACCATACGTTTCGAGGAACACAAAGGAGTTGTAGACAAGGAGAACGAACTGACGGACCACCTTCCCGAGCTCCGCCTCATCGAAATTCTTCGGGTCGCCGGGCGCATTCACGGTGAAGAAGTACCATCGGACCGCATCGGCCCCGTACTTCTCTATCATGTCCCACGGAGAGACCACGTTCCCCCGGGACTTCGACATCTTCTGTCCGTTCTTGTCGAGCACGAGTCCGAGCGAGATGACGTTCTTGAACGGTGTCCCCTTTCCGGCGAGCACGCCGATCGCGAGGAGCGTATAGAACCACCCGCGCGTCTGGTCGATTCCTTCGGAGATGAAATCCGCCGGGTACGGTACATTGCGCATAGCTGATGTCGAATGGTCGCCGAGCATGACGTGTTCCTGGGCGAATGGCATTGCGCCCGAATCGAACCAAACATCCACAACCTCGGGTATTCGCTGCATCGTGCCTACGCATTCTCCGCACGGGAATGTCACCGCATCAATGTAGGGACGGTGGAGGTCGAGCTGGCCAAGCTCATCACGGGGCACCGAACGGAACCGTGACTCAACGTGCGTCCCCGGCGGAATGACCGCATCCGGGTGGGCACTCTCGCGGTCGTTCACGAGCTTTCCGTCGGTCCATCCCTCCATGATCGCACGCACGAGAACGAGTGGGCACTCATGGCTCACGACGAGGATGGTCTTCCCGGAATACTTCTTCTCGCACTCGAGAACAAACGGCACGATACGCGCGCGGACATCATCGAACGACTCACCCTCCGGCGGTCGCTTCGTGAAGATACTCGCTTCGTTCGGGAAGTACGCATGGTAGTCCTTCTCATTCATCCCATTGAACCCGCCGAACTGTACCTCACGGAGCCGCTCATCGAATACGACCTCCTCCACGCCGGTCGCCTGCGCGATGATCTCGGCGGTCTCCTTCGTGCGGAGGATGTCCGAGGCGATAATGACATCAATCGACTCGTGTGCGAGCTTCTTCGCGAGCGCTTCAACCGCCGTCCGCCCATTCAATGTGAGATGGTACTGCTCTTTCTCGGGCCACGAATTCAGGATATTCCGGATGTTATTCTCTGCCTCGCCATGACGTACGAGGATGTAGCGATTCGTCGACGCTGGCAGCTCCTTTTCGAGGGCCTCGATACTTCCGATAGCATGCATGCGACCGCAGGAATCACACACCCAGAGCGGGAGCGGGGTTCCCCAGTACCGCTCGCGGGAAATAGCCCAATCCTTCACCTCGCGGAGCCATTCACCGAACCGCCCCTCTTTCAGGTGTTCCGGTACCCAATTGATGGTCTCATTCTCTTTCTGCAACTCCTCTCGAAGTGAACTCATTCGGATGAACCATGAATCACGTGCATAGTAGAGGAGCGGCGTTTGGCACCTCCAGCAGAACGGGTAGTCGTGCGTATATGGCGCCGTCTTCAGTAGGAAATTCTTCGCAGTTAAGTGCGCAAATATCTTCTCGTCCGATTCCTTTGTCTTCACCGGCATTCCGGCGAGCCCCGAAACCTCTTCCACGAACCGCCCATCGAGCCCAACGGTGTGGTATTCGGGGAGCCCCACCTCCTTTCCGAGCCGGTAGTCGTCCTCACCGTACATCACCGCGGTGTGGACCACGCCGGTACCGTCTGTTGTCGTCACGAAGTCCGCTGGGTAGACCTTGTACGCTGTCTTTTCCTTCGCGAGCGGCGCGATATCGAAAAGCGGTTCGTACTCGAGGCCAACGAGCTCCGAGCCGGCATACGTATGCACCCGTTCGATCTCGTTTCCACTGAACACGGAGTCAACGAGGGCATCCGCGAGTATGAGAAGTTCCGGGACACCGCCAACACGGATAGCCGCGTACTGGATCTTCGGTGCGACCGCGAGCGCAACATTCCCGGGAAGAGTCCACGGCGTCGTCGTCCACGAGAGGATGTAGGCGGAATCCTTTGTCTCGTATTCGCCCTTCGGACCGAACTTCTGTCCCTTCTTCAACTTGAACTTGAGGTACACCGATGTCTCCTCAATCTCCCGGTACCCCTGCGCAAGCTCGTGCGAAGAAAGCGCGGTGCCGCACCGGGTGCACCACGGCACGACCTTGTGTCCCTTGTAGAGGAGCTTCTTCTTCCAGACCGACGCGAGTATGCTCCACAGCGATTCGATGTACGGATTCTCGTAGGTCACGTACGGGTGCTCCATGTCGAGCCAGAACCCGATGCGGGACGTGAGACGCTCCCACTCGTCCTTGTACTTCCATACGGACTCGCGGCACGCGCGGTTGAACGCGGCGATACCGTACGTCTCTATCTCCTTCTTCGACTTCAGCCCGAGCTGCTTTTCCACCTCGAGTTCGACGGGGAGACCATGCGTATCCCAGCCGCCCTTTCGGGGGACCGAAAACCCGTGCATCGTTTTGTACCGGCAAATGACGTCCTTGAACGACCGCGCGAGCACATGGTGAATGCCCGGCTTCCCGTTCGCGGTCGGCGGTCCTTCGTAGAAGACGAACTCCTTCTTTCCGGACCTATTTTCGAGCGACCGGGCGAAAATATTGTGCTCTGCCCAGAAGGCGAGCACCTGTTCTTCGATCGCAGGAAGTGAGAAATTCTCTAGTTTTTTGAGCATACGTGAGCAATCTCATTCTAAACAAAAACGGCGGTATTGTGAACCGCCGTGTCGTCACCCACCTCGAAACTACATCTTCTCCGGCGCGGAGATACCGAGCGTATCGAAGAGGCATTCAAAGACCGACTTTGCGGCAACGAGGAGCGAGATACGGGCGTTCATGAGCGCGGGCTCCTCTCCAACGACCCGCTCCTTCTCGTACCACTCGTGGAACGTTCGCGAGAGTTCCATCGCATACCGGGTGAGCCGGTGCACATGGTAGTCTTCGGCTGTTGCTGCGAGCTCGTCCGGGAACTCGGCCAGCTTTCGAATGAGTCTCATATCCTCGCGCGTCGAGAGGAGCGATGGGTCCGCGGCACTGAAGAGCTCGGCAACACCTCCCTTCCGGACGCGCTCCGGCGAGGTGACCTCCGCCTTCTCGAGGACGCTCACAATGCGAACGTAGGCGTATTGCACATAGAAGACCGGGTTCTTCATCGAGCGTTCCTTTGCAAGCTCGAGATCGAAATCGAGATGGGAGTCGGGGGAGAGCATAAGGAAGAAGAAACGCGCCGCGTCAGGGTGGACCTCCTCAACGAGCTCGTCGAACATCACGAACGTACCGCTCCGCTTCGACATCTTCACCTCCTCGCCGCCTCGCATGAGGCGAACCGCCTGCGTGATGATGACCGTGGAATTCCGAAGGCCGACGAGCTTCGCTGCCGCCTGGATACGCGCAACGTACCCATAGTGGTCCGGCCCCAAGATGTTCACTTTCGTATCGAATCCGCGCTCGACGGTCTCAAGGTAGTGGCCCGCATCGGTGAGGAAGTACGTTGGCTCCCCTTTCCCTGTTATGAGGACACGATCCTTATCATCGCCGAACTCGGATGTTTTGAGCCACGTAGCGCCGTCCTGCTCGTACACAACACCTTTTGTCTTGAAGAATGCGAGTGCCTTTTCGACGTACCCCTTCCCTTGGATATCGTCCCGTTCCGATGTGTACCGACTGAAGAGAACGCCTGCCTTTCCTTCGACGACCGACTTGATGATGAAAAGGAACTCTTTCGCGGCCTCGTGACCGAGTTCCTGCGGGTCGTCCTTCAGCGCCGTGACCGTATCCGTGTGCGCATCAGCCCACAGCTTTATATAGTCGCCCTTGTAGAACGTTTCCTCGTCGGGAATGAACCCTTTCGCCGCGAGGAGCGATTTGCCGAGTGTGAGTACCTGGTTCCCGGTATCGTTCACGTAGTACTCCCGTTCAACGACGTGGCCGACCGCCTCGAGGACGTTCGCGATGACATCCCCAAGGAACCCGCCCCTGCCGTTCGCGAGCGTTAAGGGCCCTGTTGGGTTCGCCGAAATGAACTCGACCTGCACCTTCTTCGGGGTTTCCTGTACCGAATGACCGTACTGGTTCCCGGAATCGAGCATCGCCTCGAGTTCGTGGTGGAGTGCGCTCGGGGTGAGTCGAAAATTCAGGAATCCCGGTTTCGCGACATCGATGCGGGCGAAGAGCTTCCCTGCGTCCTGCGCTTCGAGCTTCACCTTGAGTTCCTCGGCGACCGCCATCGGAGCCCGCTTCTCGAGTTTCCCGAGCGCGAATGCGACCGAGGTTGCGTACTCCCCGACCGCCTCGTCATCCGGGACCGTCACGATGATCGGGACGTTCTCCGGAACGAACCTCTTTAGTTCTGCAATAATGAACCGTTTCATCTGTTTCAGTAAAGCAGAAAACACCCCAAACAAAAAGCCCCGAGGATTTCCCGGGGCGGTCTACTTCTTACGTCATGAGGGGCGGCGCCTCAATTGCTTCGTGGAGATGTTCAGCGCACAAACTGAACCCCTCGCACGCAGGCCACTCGTACCCTTCCGCGACGCACTCGACACAGAGCTCCTCCTGACTGAACGAATGAGCGTCGGCAACGAGGTGCGCTCGTGCCTTGTCGGTAACCGATATCGGTTTCCCCATGCGCTTCTGCGCGAGGAGTGTTCCAACGAATTGCACCTTCTCGTCCTGTGTTGCTGTGTTTGTCCGCGGCGCCAAAAGTCGCGACGGACCTACCCCGAAGGGGGGTGACTTCCTGCGGAACTGCTCGAGCATGTGCGTTCTGCACAGATTGAACCCTTCAATCGCTTGGCACGAAACGTCCCGTTCCGCGCACTTCAAGCAGAAGAAGGTCACGCTCTGCGGCAGTACCTCGATAATCACCTCTCCGAGCTCCTTCTCTGTCGGAGAGAGGAAGAATCCTGAACTCTTCCTCTGGGACAACTCGGTGAGCATTTTGACCGCAAGCAACGTCAGTGGATCATTTCTCATGTCTCTCAACGTCCCCACCTCCTTTCAATGCTCATGTGGATTGATGCCGAGTGACTCCGGACCGAACGCATCCGTGATCTGAAGTGCCTCCTCGAACGTGCAACGCGTTACATACGTGGGGTCCTCGGTCGACACACCGATAACAATGGTCTTCGAGAGGTCGGGACCCGCCCACTCGCGCGTGATCTGCAAACAGATACCACACGGGATACCGTTGTCCTTCGCGGCGCATACGAGAACGATGAACTGCCGCTCGCCGGCAGCACACATCGCCGCACACGCATTCATTTCCGCATGCGGTACCAAGTACACGTGATTCTCGACGTTGACGCCAGAGAAGATGTGACACAGCGGCGTCACGACAGCAGCACCGACCTTGTATCTGCTGTATGGGGCATACGCATGTTCTTGGACGCGAAGTGCCTCTTGAACCGCAAGGTACTGCATCTCGGTCAATGCTTCGACGGACACACGGGGAATGTCGGCGACCCTCATTGAGTGCTCCTTTCTATGTTCTATTCTTGATCTGCTCCCCTGACGCTACACCGCGTGGGAGTTCGCTGTCAAACAAAAACCCCGGTGTATACCGGGGCGAATTGTTCAATCAAGCAAATCCTGCATGAGCCCGAACTGCGCGCATCTGTTTTTCGCACAGAAGCGCGAGGGCTTTCTTCCAGCCCTCCTTTTCCCTCTTCCGCATACGCTGAACTCCCGGCAATGCAAGCCACCGCAGACACTGCGCAACCCTCACTTGGCACTGCTCTCGAGTTATTCGCTTTTTCTTCATTATCCCTCCCAGTATGTGCTACTCTAAGTTTGGTATATGTCTGACCTTTCCGTCAACAAACGAGCGCTCTTCGATTACGAAATCGCGGAGAAATTCACTGCGGGGATAGAGCTCACGGGCCACGAAGCAAAGTCGGCGAAAATGGGCCGTATGGACATCGCGGGGTGCCACGCTATCGTGCGTGGGGGCGAGCTTTACCTGACCGGCACAACCATCCACTCATTCCAACCCGGGAACGCCCCGGCGGAGTACGACCCAACGCGAACGCGAAAGCTCCTCATGAAGCACGAGGAGATACGGTACCTCACCGGGAAATTGAACTCCGGCTTGACGCTCGTACCGCTCAAGGCCTATACTCACCGCGGATTCGTGAAGATCGAGCTTGGTCTCGGAAAAGGACGGAAGAAGAGCGACAAGCGTGAGGTCGTGAAGAAACGAGAGGTTGAGCGAGACATCCGAAGAGCCAGTGCGTAGGTCATTGGTCACCCGTTATTTGTTAACTGCACATGGGGATGTCGGGCTTTGATAGAGCGCCCACCCGCGGATTCGCAGGCCGAGCTGAACGCCTCGTTAATCCGGGCAAAAACTTTTAACTGCCAACCGAACGGTTGCAGCTCCAGCACTCGCTTACGCGTAGTGGTGGCATCGGCCTCTAAGGTCTCGTAGGAGTAAACCGGTGTTATATTCGGGACTCGTGTTCGGTAAGACAGGTTCGGTAGCTGAACACTAAACCACTGAATCATTCGTTTCCGCAAGGAATCTAAGCTTGTAGACGGTCCGTTGGTAACGCTCTACACGTCGGTTCAACTCCGACCATCTCCACAACAAACCAAGCGCTGGGATTTACTCCCAGCGTTTTGGTTTGCTATGACGGTTCCGGAGTTGAACCGCAGAGGGGGCGATGGGGGAACTGGTTCCCCCAAGGCGGAATTACTCAAACCGAGGGGTTTGAGAGCGCAGGTCGCCTCAGGCGACCGAGCAAGGAAAACTCCGACCATCTCCACATTTCTGTTCTTTCATAACTCATCACAAGAAAGGGGTTGGTATGGGTTCCCAAACCAGAACACCGACGACGAACGACACACCGAAGCCAGCGAAGAGTCCGTGGCTTAGCGTGAACGATTGTCTCGATGAAACCGCGTTACTCCTTATGGAAATGGCGCGGCACTGTACCGGATGCAAACGAACGACGGACATCGAGCATCTGGTCGATGGACGCTGTCCTGACTGTCGATGACCGCCACCCGACGTTTACTCAGGACGTACGAGCACGTCGCACAGAAGAACCATGGCTCGTGCTCGCTATGTGAGATACCCATCTTCCCGGGGGATCCCTATATCGGGATGGTATGGGCGTGCCAAGGACGCATCACAACCGAAAAGTTCCATAACGGCTGTCCTATTGATCCTGACGAGGACGCGCGACTCCGCCTAGAGCTCCCCTTCCCAAAAGAGCTTCCGCTCGCTGCGTGAAAAGAAACACCCGCCTCGAAAGGCGGGTTTTTGTTCTCGGTATTTCTTGCAACTACATCTGCGGCGCGCTGTCTGCCGAGGGGCCGTAGATGGACGGCACCTTCCCTCCCATTGCACGCAGGTACGTTGAGAGTTGGCCTCGATGATGCACGACATCAAAGAGGAGTCCCCAGCAGATATCGAACATTGCCGACTCCCACTTCCCTTGGGGGTAGATTGCAGTGAGCGTCTTCCCTTCCCATTCCACATCCGTCACGGTTCCGAGGACCTCCTCGAGCGACGCCCCACCAGTTTCGAAGAGCGTAACGATCTCTGGCATCGTTCCCGGCCGCTCCGGTATGCCCGCCGAGTGGTCCACTGTTCCCTGCTTCACGAGCAACGCCAGATCGGCGATCTCGGACGCGATGGTCGCGGCGAGTTCCACTGCCGTCTTCGACTTCGGATCCGGCCTGTAATCCTGGTGATCCGCGGGAACGGACGCGAACACCCGACCGAATATCTTCTTCTCCTCGCCGAACTTCTTCAGGAAAAATTCTTTGTTCGTCATGCGCCGAGTATACCACACGGACCCGAGGACACCTATACGGTACGCATGGTATAATCCTCTCCTATGACGCTCCTCTGGACCTACCTGAAACAGCATAAGCGAACACTCCTGCTCGCCCTGGCCCTCGCGACCGTGAACCAGGTCTTTTCGCTCCTCGACCCGCAGATATTCCAGCGCATCATCGACAACTACGCGACGAAGGTCGGGGAGCTCGCCACGAGCGAGTTCTTGAGCGGCGTTGGCCTCCTTCTCCTCGCGTCGGTCGGTGTCGCGTTCGTTTCCCGCGTCGCGAAGAACTTCCAGGACTACTTCGTGAACGTCATCGTTCAGAGGGTCGGCACCGCAATGTACGCGCACAGTGTCGCACACTCCTTCTCGCTCCCCTTCGCGGTCTTCGAAGACCAGCGCTCGGGCGAGTTCCTCCAGAAACTCCAAAAGGCGCGCACGGACGCGCAAGCGCTCATTCAGAGCTCGATAAACACCGTCTTCCTCGCACTGGTCGGCATCCTCTTTGTCATCACCTACGCATTCACCGTGCACTGGGCCGTGGGAACGACGTACTTCCTCATCCTCCCGACACTCGGAACCGCGACGTTTCTCATTAGTCGGAAGATAAAGGCGACACAGCAACGCATCAACGCCGAGACCGCGTCCCTCGCCGGTTCGACCACAGAGACCCTCCGGAACGTCGAGCTCGTGAAGAGCCTTGGGCTCGAGCGGCAGGAGATCGGACGCCTGAACCGCGTGAACGAGGCCATCCTCGGGCTCGAGCTCACGAAGGTGAAGCTCGTCCGTAAGCTCTCCTTCATCCAGGGAACGCTCATTAACGCGCTCCGCTCCGGGCTCCTCCTCCTCATGCTCTTCCTCGTCTACGAGCACTCCATCACGCTCGGACACCTCTTCAGCCTTCTCTTCTACTCCTTCGCCATCTTCGTTCCGCTTGGGGACCTCGGAACGGTCGCGCAAAACTACCAGGAAGCGCGGGCGAGCTTGGGACGACTCGATGAGATACTGAAGACCCCGGCGGAGAAACGGCCGGCACACCCACGAAGCGTCGAACGCGTCACAAGCATTACATTCAAGAAAGCGTCATTCACGTACGCGACCGCGAGCGTCCCGGCGGTGAAGGACATCTCGCTCTCCATCGCCTCAGGGAAAACCGTCGCGTTCGTCGGTCCCTCCGGCTCCGGGAAAACGACCATCGTGAAGCTCATCGTCGGCCTCTACGCACCGACCGAAGGCGCGGTGCTCGTGAATGACATCCCGCTCCCGACCCTTGATATCGAGGCACTCCGTTCACGTATCGGACTCGTCTCCCAGGACACGCAACTCTTCGCAGGGACCATTCGCGAGAACCTCCTCTTCGTCCGACCGAACGCCACCGACGATGAATGCCGCGAAGCCATGCGAACCGCCGCAGCCGAGCAGCTCCTCTCGCGAGGCGAGGAGGGACTCGATACGCGCATCGGGGAAGGAGGCCTGAAGCTCTCGGGAGGAGAGAAGCAGCGCCTCGCAATTGCGCGCGCGCTCCTTCGCCAACCCGACCTCATCATCTTCGATGAAGCAACATCGAGTCTCGATTCGCTGACCGAGGAGGAAATAACGAAGACCATCAAGGATATCCGGAAGGCTCGTCCGAACCTCATCACTATCCTTGTCGCGCACCGCCTCTCAACGGTCGTGCACGCCGACGCAATCGTCGTGCTCGAGAAGGGGCACATCACCGAGACCGGGACCCATGCGGCACTCCTTAAGAAAAAGGGCCTCTACGCTGCCCTTTGGCGGCAGCAGATCGCAAGCTCCGACGACGAATAGGGTTGCCTGATTGACTTCATCCCTCTCAAGGATTACAACGATCCTGACACAGGAAACTCCTGTGCGTACATTAAAAACCTCTCGGCGGCGCCTGTGGGCGCCGACTGGGAACTCGTTCCTGCGGGAACGGGCAATATCTGGCTGCGGCCGGAAAGGGAATACATATGGGAACGGCGCTGATACGACAACCCCACAAGACGATCCGAGACGTCCTCAATGAGGAATCGGAAATCGAGCTTCAAACAGCTCTCGCCACCACATCACCCGAGCAGGCAGTCGAATTCCTTCGTAAGGCATTTGATTGTTCTCTGCGTCTTCGTGATGGAAAACGGTCGACGCGGATCGTCGGGTACCTCCTCCATGCGATCGAAGATGTCGAGCTCCACCCCGTTATGAACATAGACGGTTCGTGGAATTTCTACGCCGACGACAAAGAAGGGACGAAACGCATAAAGACTCAACAAGGACTTGCACGCACGAAGCGAGCAAGGGAAGCACTACGGACCATCGAGGCATTCGTCAATGTTCCAAGCGAGACAGCGCTCTTCCTCTTTCGTGAGGCGGCCGAATGGTGTTACCTAACGCCTGACGAGATTGATGCGGATTCTCTTTTCGAGTTACTGACGAAAACATTCCGCGATATCGCAAATCATGGCGGGGGACCGAACCTCAAGGACCTCTGCGATGTTCTGAAGGGCGTAACAAACGAAGAGGTTTCGCGGGAGCGTCTCGCTCGTCACTTTCTCGTGTTGAAGAGGATGGCAACGAACGAATGCTATCAGGAACTCGATCACAACAGCGACCTGAGCTTCATTGGTCGTGTTCTCGCGGCAGCACTTGCGCGGAAAAACACCCTCGAAGAGACCGCCCGTGGCCTTATGCTCACCGAGCAACTCAATGGGTGCACGGAAAGCATCTTCTTATTCCTCGTGAAAAACGTCATCCCGGTCGCGCGAAAACTCGATGAAGCAGGATTGGACCTAGAACGAATGTTCCTTAACTCTCCAACAGCGGCGCTGAGTGAAGTTATCACAGTAGGATACGCGTCTCTCTCGGAAATAAGCGTTATCGTTGCTACGAAGGAGAGGATGAGTACCACCGTGCTCGTAGAACGGTCCGATGCACTTCGTGCTCAGATCAAGGAGTGGCAGAAGGGTCATCGCTTTATGATCCATCTGACGATCTGTGATGCAACGGGGATATTGCTTACCAGAACACTCAAGGCGTAGTACTAATTGAAACGGCTCCGAGGAGCCGTTTTTTATTTGACTTTCCTCTGTTCTGTGTCGTAGAGTTCAGGAAGAATCCTTCACAACGGAGGCACCATGGAACGAACGCGGTGGCACCCGCTCATCGAAGGGGGGTTCTACCAGATAGAACTTCTCAATCGGAATGTTCGCGTGCCGAAGCTACCGAAACAGGCGGCACGAGTACTCGGGGGTATCATCACCGTCCCAAAGGGGTCGGTCTCCTACTCTCGATGTAACCTTAAATTCACCGTCGGTACCACGACATTCCGTCTCCGGAAACGCGTTGTATGGAGTGTTCGCGACGTGGACGGAAAGAAGATCTGGTACCACGAACACACAAACGAAACACAAAAAAACGGAGGTACGCATGCGACCTCTCCTGTGGCTTTTCTGGTTCTTCTTCAGTGCCTGGAGGATGGGAATCGAGTTCTTCTGGGTTTCCCGCGGGATCCCGGCGCTCCTGTTCGTGGTGCTCACCCTGGGACTCGGCTGGTGGTGCATCAGTGACAGCGAGAACCTTTTCTCGGCGTGGAAGATATCCGCGTTCTGTGGTCTCGTCGGCGCTCTCCCGTTCTTCTTTGGGCTCGCTCTCTCGGATTTCGGCATTCACGACTGACGAAGGAGTAAAGAGATGCAGGCACATCAACTGGAACCCGGAGACCACTTCACACACGAAGGGAGTCTCACGCTCTTGGAGCGACTCGATGGGCCAGCGGAGGTCGTCACGGGACTTCTCGCGATACCATTTCGCAGGACCGATGCGCATCCGGACGAGCCCATCTGCCACCTCCCCGCAGATGTGGTGGTCATCGTCCATCGGAAGCCCGCACCAATACAATAGGTACTACCCCGCCTCAAAAGGCGGGTTTTTTTCGTGCGCGTCGCATTCATTGACTTTCTGCTGTTTTTATATCAGAATAGCGCTAGTTTGAATGCTTAAAATAAACCAATAAAGGGATGGGTTATGCGAAAGAAACCGATTCTCGTACTTGGTTCGGGACACCTCGCGAGTGAACTCTGTCGGGAACTCGTGGCTTCAGGAGAACGTATTCGCTATATTCCCTCACAAGAATTCATTGATGTCGAACGTACGTCCCGTGATGAATCGAGTGTCTTCTCTATTCGGAAGAAACTCGAAAAATCCGGTACCTCCCGAAATGCATTTGCGGGAGTATGCATCGCGGACAGTGAGGATAGAACGAACATTAATCTCCTCCTTGCCCTTCTCCCCGTCGTTCCATCGATCCCTATCGTCGTCTCGCTCCTCAACGAGAATACCGACTGGGGGGACGTACACGCACTGCCGCCGAACGTTCGGATCAGTAACTCATCGAGAGTATCAACGCCTGAGTTCCTCTCGAAACTCGATACGCCACCGACCGACGCGGAACAGAACGCTCCACACGTCAACGGACGCCTGCATGGAAACCGCTACCTACGTTCGTTCCCGTTCCTCGTGATCCTCTCACTCTTCTGCTTCATCGCCGGAAGCGCATACTTCTTTTGTGTCACCGAACACATCGGGTGGCCGGAGGGAGTGTACTACACCGTGACGGTTGTTACCGGCGCAGGCGTCGGAGACACCCCGATCATGAACCGCGAGTGGTACGCCCGCTCCGGACGGACCGTGATCGTTATCGTCGGATACATGTTCGCGGTTTTCGGGATCGGAGTGGTCGCCGGGCTCATCCAGCATCGCCGTGAGGAGGCAACGCGTTTCGGACGAAAACGCCATCGCGTGCACGATCACATCATCGTCGCTGGGCTGGGGAAATTCGGCTTTTTCATCGCAACGGCTCTTTTGGAACGCGGTGATACGGTCGTCGTCATTGAGGAGCGGGAAGATAATCCATTCCTTGATGCGCTCCGCTCTACATGGGGACGGAAGGCGCACATTTTCGTTGGAAAAGCGAATATTCGCGAGAACCTTGTTGATGCCGGCATCGACCGCGCACGCGGGTTCATAGTCGCAGTGAACAACGACCTCGTGAATCTTGAGATAGCCCTCACCGCACTCCGTGCTCGACCGAACCTCCGCATCGTGCTCAGGCTCTTCGATAGTACGCTCGCTACAAGTGTCCACGACACCATTGGATTCCGGTTCATCGTGAACACGTCGGCGAATGGTGCGGGGGACATGATTAAGCACCTTCGAGGGATACGTTAAAACAATGCCGGTCACAGTATCTGTGACCGGCTTTTTGTATCATCGATTCGTGGTGCGTATCTGGAAGGTGTAGGGGAACGTGACCCACACCGAGACCGGACCGGAGTTCATGTAGGCGGGAGTGAAGACGCACTGCTTCGCCGCTACGATGCACGGTTCGTTGAATATCTCCGCGTCGCTCTTCACGATGACCACATCGCGAACCTTCCCGTCCTTACCGACCCAGATCTTCACCCACACCCGCCCCTCAAGGCCGGCGCGGATAGCAAGTTCCGGATACGTTGGCTCAACACGCCGCACAACAACGGGCTCCTTCTCGACGGGCACGAAGTCGGCGGGAGGTTCGCTGTCGTCGATGACGATGTTGGGCTGAACCTCGACGACGTCACCACCCGTACTCCCCTCAATGAACGGTGCAGGGGCTTCGCTCATTTCGCGCTGCGTTGCGATGGTCTGCTCGGCGCTTACCTCTGCATCGGGGACCGGGACCGGCGCTCCGATCGAAGGTTTTGCGACGGGCGCTGAAATAGAGACCGGCGGTGGAACATTCGAGCTCATGATCGACGGCGGGGGTGGAAGGTCGGTATACCTCATGATCCGAACCCGCACGAGTGGTGGCTCTTCCTCGGAAAAAAGTCCGACGAGGAAGTATGACCCGATGACCGTCATGTGTATCATGACCGCGATCAAGAGTCCGAGCATCCAGTTCCGCTGGAACACGCGCTTCAACTCGGAAGCTCCGTATGTTCCGAATGGTGATGCGATCGCTAGTGCACTCACGTTCTCCTCCTTTTCAAGTGGTACCTATAGTAACCCTATCGCGTCTGCACCAAAAATCAAACGAAGAAGGAAACGAGGAGAGCAATGGCCGCAAGCCCCATAACTGCCGCGGTAATACCCCCAATACTGTTCGCGAGACGCCCGTTCGCGTACACACCCATAATGTCGCGGCGATTCGCAATGTAGAGGATGAAGATGATGAGCGGCGGGGCGAGGACGCCATTCACTGCTGCCGCGTAGTAGAGCATCGTGAATGGGGCGATAGGGAGAAAATTCACGAGGAGCCCGACTATCGTCGCGATAATGATGATACCGTAGAATCCCCGGGCGCGATGGAATTTCCGATAGAGCCCCTCACGCCACCCAACCGCTTCCGAAACGGCGTACGCAGCTGAACCGGCGAGTATCGGGACCGCGAGGAGACCGGTTCCAAGAATACCGAGCGCGAACAAAACGAACGTGAGATCACCCGCGAGCGGCCGGAGCGCTTCAGCGGCATCGGCGGCCGTCCCGATCGTCGTGATACCGGAGATCCCGAGCGTCGAAGCCGCCGTCACGATGATGAAGAACATGACGATGTTCGAGAAGAGCATCCCACTCACGGTATCGAGCCGCATCGCGCGCACGGCACGGGGAGAGACCTGCGGTATCCCCTCACCCATTGCCGGGATCTTCCGATGCGCGACCTCTTCTTCGACTTCCTCGTCCGCCTGCCAGAAGAAGATGTACGGCGATATCGTTGTTCCAAGAATAGCGACGAACGCGAGGAGGGACTCGCGAGAGAACACGAGCGTCGGCCGGAACGTCGCCTGGAGTATCGCGCCCCAGTCCTGGTTCACAACGAACGCCGTGAGAACGTACGCAAGGAGAGAGAGCCCGAGATACTTGAGGAACATCGCGTACCGGCGGTATGACACGAATATCTCGAGGCAGAGGATGAGCGCTGCGATGCCGATGAGGAGCACCCACGCAGGGATATCCACAAAGAGCTGGATGGTCGCGGCCATTGCGCCGAGGTCAGCCCCGATGTTCACGATGTTCGCGATACAGAGGAACCCAACCACGAGAGCGAGAACGCGGCGCGGGAACCGTTCACGGATGACGGCCGCAAGTCCCTTCCCGCTCACGAGACCGATACGCCCGCACATCTCTTGTACCGCGATCATGAGCGGTGCGGAGAAGAGTGCCGTCCAAAGGTTGGAGTACCCGAACTGCGCGCCGACCTGAGAGTACGTGGCGATACCGGAGGGATCGTCGTCGGACGCTCCGGTGATGAAACCCGGACCGATGCTTCGAATGAAGGTACGGATTCGATTCATCGGCGGATGCTACGCATTCGGTCGCGGCGGTAGAAGACGCCGGGAAAAGAGGCCGAGTAATTCAGAGATGAGGAATGTGCCGATGAGGTACCCGAACATCGCGGTGAGCGTGACAAGGTCAAGCACGGACCCATCCCCGAGGCTGACATTCTTGAATATCCCGGCGAACGGAATGAGTATCGCATCGGTCACCCGATAGAGGAGGGCCACCACAGGGGCGCCGTTACTCGCCCCGAGGAGGAACGAGGCGAGACGGAGCGCGAGGAGGACCTCGACGATACCCGTCGCGTACCAAAGTATGCGCGTGACGACATGAACGAATGCTCGCATATGTTCACAGTATACCACGCTCCGCGGTTGCGTTCCGTGAAACGTATGGTAGGATGATGGCATCCATTACCGAATCAACAACGAGATAATCGCCCCGGAGCTCCGGGTCGTCGATGAGAAGGGGGAGAACCTCGGCGTTCTGAAGCGCGATGAAGCGCTCCGCATCGCCAAAGAAAAGGGGCTCGACCTCATCGAGATCGCCCCGAATGCTACCCCTCCGGTCGCGAAAACCATCGAATTCGACAAGTTTCGCTACCAGAAGGAGAAAGAGGAAAAGAAACAGCGACTCCTGCAAAAAACCAAGGAGTTGAAGCACATCCGTATCACGGTACGCGCCGGCAAGAACGACCTCGAGATCCGCGCCCGTAAAACGGAGGAATTCCTCGCTGAAGGTCACAAGGTGGAGGTCGGTATCTTCCTCCGCGGTAGGGAAAAGGGGAATAAGGACTGGGGCTTGCAAAAACTCGCGGAATTCCTCAAGATAATCAAGCTTCCGTTCAGCGTTACTATGGAGCCGCGCTGGGGCGGACGGGGGTTCCTGACCCAGATACAGCCAAGCACTAAAAAATAACACCATGGCACAGAAAAGCGTTCGTTCGAGGATCGTCATCTCCCGCACGGGAAAGGTTCGCCGCAGGGCGACCACTTTGGGGCACTCGCGCGCCAACAAGACCACTCTCCAGATGCAGCGCAAGGGTCGCATGCGCGGATTGAAGGGCGTCCACCACGAGTTCCTTTCCAGGAACCTGGTACACTAATACACCATGACACGCGTAAAACGAGGCACAACCGCGCTCAAGAAGCGCCGCAAGGTACTGAAGGCAACGAAAGGATTCCGCTGGGGTCGGAAGTCGAAGGAGCGCGCCGCAAAGGAAGCTCTCCTCCACTCGCTCTCACGCTCCTTCATCGGCCGGAAGATAAAGAAACGCGACTACCGAGCGCTCTGGAACACGAAGATAAATGCCGCGGTTCGCGAGGAAGGAATGACGTACGGCCGGTTCATCGCAGCACTCAAGAAGAAGAACGTGAAACTCGACCGGAAGGTGCTCGCTGATATCGCCGAAAACGAACCCGAGGTGTTCAAGAAGATCGTTGCGTTCGTGAAGTAGTGAACTCGATGCAGAGAGCCCCCGCGAGGGGGCTTTTTGTTGGCGCGCGCTCTCCCATTGACCGCGAAAAATAATATGGTAGGATGAAACTCTGCGCAAAACGCCATGCAATCCGATCCGGCGTGACTGACGCAGGTTCGCACCTTTCAAAACAAGGGAGGTCACATGCCACTCGCACGACGCCCGCGGGACGACTTTGAAGTCCGGTCCGCGAACCAGTGTTCAACATTCGACTCGACGATCGCCTGACCCGGCCGGAGGAGACATGTACACCAGTGGCTTTACCTAGCGAGCGTAACGCTCATCTTGGTCCCTCGCACTTTCGGTGCCTGGGACCTCTTTTTTTATCCACGCCCACAATGGTACACTGAATATGCCGGCGTGAGTCGTCGGTGCCCGTTGAAAACGCGGATATACGGCAAGAAAGGAAGTACCCTATGCGTGTGCACAATAGTTTCATCGAGGTCGCGAACTAGCTCAACGCCTAAGTAGCTTGGTTCAATCGACCTGCCCCCGTGGATAACCACGGGGCTTTTTTTATTTATCGTATTGTTTATACTAAAAACTCCGATACAGTCGTGTCGGAGCACATTCACAAGGATTCTCACTATATTCGGAAGGCAGATACCGCTATGAAGGGATTCGTGTTCGCACCCAGCTGATCCCGGTCGAGCAGGCATGTACGAGGAATAGGTTTTGTACCGTAGTATCGGAGCAGTGCAGGCGTCCAATGGGCGCCTGTTTTTTATAACTCGAGTACTACCACTTCCACCCGAATCGTTCGGTATCGATACGCCCCCTTCTGATGATTATCCCCTCCCGAACGAGCATTCTGGCTTTTGCGGCCGTGCCGCGGGCGAACCCGCCAACCGAACCATCCGAGCGAATAACGCGGTGACAGGGAACCGCCGGCGCGTAGGGGTTCCTGTTCAATGCATTCCCGACAGCTCGCGCCGCACGCGGAAAACCGGCAGCGCGAGCGAGAGCAGTGTAGGTCGTGACCTTACCGCGCGGGACGCCGCGAAGGGTGCGGTATACCTTTTCGTGAAACGATGAGTGTGTAGGCACGTTTGAGATTTCGCTTGAGGTTCGGGGCCATGAGCATGCGAAGCGCATCGCGGTAGAGGAACCACCCGTACCCGTTATGTTTCTCGCCGGGCGCATCCTCCGGTTCGATGGGGATCTGGACGCGAGCATTCTTCGTCTCCGCGAGGAAAAAGGTGACGGTCTTGAAGATGCGTTCCTTATCGCGCATGTACACGAATCGGTCCTTCACGCGGAATTGTTCGCGAAAGCGAAGGTCGGTCGGCCCGATGCCCGTTTCCTCGCGCACCTCTCGTTTCGCTGCCTCGAAACGTGACTCACCATCGAGCTTCCCTTTCGGGAAATTCCAGTACCGCCCACCGCTGTAGAGGAGGAGAAACTTCGGTCCCTCGAGGGTCTCCCGATAGATGATGACCCCCGCGGAGACCTCACGACCGGTCACTGGTTGTTCCTTTGGCGTTGGGTTCATTTGTTTATATTCACCGGGGTATGGTCCCGAATGAGCGGTTCGGCTGATGTTCTCCGTGGGAAAACGAAATCAGGCACCAAAAGGAGCAGGAATGCGCTCGCGAACGAGAGGATGCCCCCACCAATGAAAATGATCTCGAATCCGAAAAGGGATGCGAGCCCTCCACCGAGGAGCCCCGTGATACCGGCAGCGATACCGACCGACGTAGAATCGAGCGACCAGTCGAACGAGTAGTGCTCCCGATCGAGGTGTCGCGCGAAGAGTGCCGACCACGACGGCGTGTAGAGTCCGAACGCGATCGCCTGAAGAACGACGACGCTGAAGAGTCCGAGCTGCGAGTGCGCGATGAGGAAGAGGAACATTGCGATACCGGCGAGGATGAGCGAGAGGATGAGTACATGGAAGTCGTCCCGTTCGCCCTCGTAGCGGTCGAGGAAGATGGAGACCGGTATCTGGAAGATCGACTTCACGATCCAGTAGAGCGCTGCGGCGATACCGACCGTCATGAGCCCGGCGCCCGGGATGCGATCGACAACGAAGAGCGCGAATACCGGGTTCACGAGCCCCCACCCACCGAAGAAAAGGAAGTCCGCTGCAATGAATGAGCGGATAACACGGTTGACCTTCAGGTCCTTGAGATTGATATCGATGCGTATCTTCATATCATGCGGTCACTTTAAACTCGAATTTATCGTTCTCATATACTAGCAGAAGTGAGTTTCCCCGGCCAATCTCCTTTCGCAGTATCTTCTCGGCGAGTACGCTCCGTACTTTCTCCGAAACGACGGCGCGGAGCGGCCGAGCTCCGAATACGGGGCTCCATCCGAGCTCTGCGAGCCTCGTGAGTGCCGCACTGTCGGCCGTGAGATCGATGCCGTGTGTCTCGCGGAGCGCAGCCGCGACTTCGGCGATGAAGAACCCCGCGATGGTCCGTATCTCCTCAACCCGCAGGCCGCGGAATACGATCACGTCCGAGAAGCGATTGATGAGCTCTGGCTTGAAATACTCGGTGAGCTTCTTCTTCAGGTCCTCGGATATCTCCTCACTCGAACGTCCCTTCTCTATCTCCGTCTTGATGAACTCCGAATGCGCGTTCGATGTCGCGATGATGATGGTATTCGAAAAATCCACGGTCCTCCCCAAACTGTCTGTGAGCCGCCCATCATCGAAGACCTGCAGGAAGAGATTTAGGATGTCGGGGTGCGCCTTCTCGAATTCATCGAGGAGGATGAGAGAATATGGCGACCCGAGAACAGCATCGGTCAGCGCGCCGGTGCGCTCCCCATCCGACGTTCCGATGAGTCGCTGGATACTCGACTTCTCCTGGTACTCGGACATATCGAATCGGAACATAAGGTCCTTCGAGCCGAACTGGATAGCGGTCAGTGTCTTCGCGAGCTCCGTCTTCCCGACGCCCGTGGGCCCAACGAAGAGGAACGTGGCAATGGGACCACCCTTCCGCGCGAGACCGCTCCGGTACTCGCGGAGCGCACGGGAAACAGCGGAAACAGCCGCCTCTTGGTCGACGAGCCGTTCATGGATGAGCGCCTCGAGGTTCAAGAGCTTCGCTGCCTCGACCTCCCCTGCTGCATGGATGGGTATCTTGCTCTGCAGTTCCGCGACAGCAATGACACCACTCTCTTCGAGTACCTTCTTCCGCTCGCTCGACGCGCGAGCGAGGGCCTGCTTCAAAAGGTCGAGTGCGCTCCCCGGGAGCATCTTGTTCTTGAAGTAGCGGTGCGCGAGCGAGACCGCTTTCCGGATGGCGCGGAACGTGATGGTCACCCTGAACTCTCGCTCCAAGAGGAGCGACGAGTAGACGAGGAAGCGGACCGCTTCCGCCTCACTCACCTCTTCAACGCGTACCACTTCGAACTGATCGAGGAAATCGGTCCGTGGTTCGATGAACTGTTTGAACTCACGAGGGAAGGTCTCACCGACGACCGGAATACCGGCGTCCTTCACGATCGGTAAAAGAATATCGATCGCGTTCATTGCCTTCGCCTGCGTTGTGCGGAAAAGGTCGTGCATGTTCGGAATAAAGAGAACGATGTTCCCCGCGAGGAGTATCTCGTCCGCCGCAGCGCGGAGACGCCCCGCGAGCACATCGGGAGCAGCATCGGACACGAGACCACCGACATCGAGCGAAATGAGTCGCTTGTCAAAAAGTACTGGTGGCACCTGGTCTTTTATCATACGGAACGCAAGGTGCGCGATGAGCGTGGACTTGCCGGAACCGGGCTCACCAACGAGGAGCGCATTCGGCTTCCCGGGGCGGGCAATGACATTCAAGAGCGTTTCGAACTCCTTCTCGTGGCCCACGAGGAACCCGACCGCCTCTGCACGCGCAAGGTCAGTGAGGTCTGTCGAGAAACGGTCGAGGAGCGGGGTTGGACGTGCGGTCCACGCACGGTTCATGACGCGATGCCGAATGAACCGAGGCCGGTGCGCAAACCCGCCAAGGACCGCGGGCAACCGCCGAAGACCGGCGACCGACGCACGCCATCGTCCGAAGATAGCCGCCTCCTGCACGTCCGTGGGGTCGAGATCAAAAAGCTCAAAGACCTTTGCGAGTGCGGGGTCCGGGGTCAATGCAAGTGCGACAAAAAGATTCCGTGGTTCGATGAATCGTTCTCCCATCTCCGCGGCACTTGCGTACGCGGTGGTCATGAGCGCCTCGACGCGCTCGAGCGTCGCTTCTTTCCCGGCCTCGCCTGTACGCAAATGTTCGGTTGCTCGCGCCGCGAACTCGTCGGGCGGCACATCAAGCCGCCGTAAGCTCTCACGCACATCACGTCGCTGCGTCAACTCGAGGAGGAGGACGAGATACCAGTTCGTCGAAACGGCGCGCGATTTCCGAAACGTGTGATTTATGACCCGATACGTGGCCGGCGCCATCGCGTATGCGATGTTCTGCGTCTTTGTGCGTGCGAGTTCCGCAAGCGTCCGTTCTCCCTTTCCAATGTGGAGCGCGCGATCAATAAGGAAAAGCGCGAGGAGCACGGAGGGCCACTGGAGCAGCTGGATATTCGATGCGATACAGAGGAGCGTGACCGCGATGAGAACGGCGTAACTCGAATACGAAACGAGACGCACCAGGAATTCGCCGGGAGCGGAAAGTGACAAACGCGGTTCTTTGAATGTCGGTGTCGCCATATATCAGTTGAGGACAGCGCGGACAAGGAGGAAGGGCGGCAGGAGAAGCCACGCAAGGTAGAGTGTGAGCGTGAGCGCGAACACGAAGAGGTACACGATGCCGCCAACAATGAGCCGGAAGGAACGGAAAAAGAATCCGATCACGTACCCGGGCACCGAGTAGTCGCCGTAGAGGGGCTTGAAGAGATTCTTTGCCGTCACGCGCCAGGCAAGCGTATAGTCAAGCTCCTCGAACTGGTTCACGACCCAGTTCCAGTACACCTTTGCGCTCGTTACGTACCAGTGACGGAAGAACTCTCCGATGCGGTACACAAAACGCCATGCAATGTAGACAAGCGCGTTATCGCGGATGAACGTCATTCACCTCATTATATACCCGCACGTACCGTTCCGACTAATAAAAAGCCACGGAATATCCGTGGCCTATTCTCCGCTTCGATCAGAGTGGGTACTCATTCCCGTTTCGCTCGATGCAGTAATGTGAAAAACCCATCACGAGATCGACGTCCCAGTGGGTACAATCGGAAACACTGTACCCATAGTCGATCTTTTCCAGTATCTTTCTGCGCGCATTTTCCGGATATCCATCAATGATCCTCCGTACAGATGGCGAGAGCTTCCTAAGGCATCGCTCTTCTCTCTCTTTATCCATACACCCTCCGTATGTATCGATTTATATCTGCGTGTCCTACTAAAAAGAAAATAGCTCCTATCGGGGCTATTTGCAATACAGCACTCGGGCTCCTCCCGATTCTGCTCCAATGGGCATAGAAAGAACGCAGTGGAAACCGGGGAAAACGAGGGGGTACTTTAATTAATTAAAGTACCCCGGGATGCACAGCGAAGTGGCGCGCGTTAATGCTGGCGGTACATTCGCTGGTTTCGTTTTATTCGAGCATAGTCCATCGCGAGCGGCCCATAGTTCTCAAAGTGCGGGACCTTGAAGACCGGGGTCTTCGGTTTCCTGATTCCTCGCGCAGTACGAATCTGGTCACGGAGCGCGCTCCGTACCAGGTCGTACTTCACGAAACTGATCGTTGCCGGACTCACGTCAATTATTCTTCCGATCGCCTTATAGCTTGCTCCGTGCCCAAGGAGAGTGAGAATAGCGAGTCGCTTCTCAAGTAGAACAAACTCTGTTGGCGTGAGAAATCGGGCCAGTTTCTTTCGAAGAACGGATGGGGAATTAGATGCCTTAATTGCGCGTAGGAGGATGGTCCACGCCTCTTCCTTAACCTCACTCGGGATCTTTCTTGTTATGACGTTCGTCATTACTTTGGTGCTTCGCGAATTCTCTCGCTTCAGGTCGCTGAACTCTATCCGACCACCTTCTCCTGCAGTATACCACAGGGTACTTCAATTAATTAAAGTACCCTGTGGTAAGAAATTCGGGAATGAGTTTTGACTTGGATCCACTGTGAATTCGGGCATGGACCCAAGGACGCACCAGCTCAGAGAAGCGTCGACTGCGGCGGGGTTTCTGCTTCTGCTCGTGTGGTCGGCAAAGTTCCCGCATCAGGGAGGGATGCGATACTCAACGTCTCGCACTTCGCAATGGCCGCGGGAAGCCGCATGAAGCTCTCACGGAGCGAATTCATTGCTCCGGTGCCGCGGAGTGCCGCTGCCGGATGGAGGAGCGGGAATATGAACCACCGTCCCGCGCGGAAGAGCTTTCCCTGGTCGCGGGTTATCTTCGCGGTCGGGAGGAAGTAGTTCATCGAGAACCGGCCGAGTGGTGCGATGAGCGTGGGTTTCAGTATCTCGATCTGGCGGGCAAGGAACGGCTTGTACGCCTCGATCTCCTCCGGGAGCGGGTCGCGGTTCCCCGGCGGCCGACGCTTCACGATGTTCGTGATGTAGACATCGCTTCGCTTCCACCCAAGCTCATTAATGAGCTTGTCGAGGAGCTGACCGGCACGTCCCACGAACGGGCGCTTCAATTCGTTCTCGCGCTCCCCTGGCGCCTCACCAATGAAGAGCACCTTCGCGTCCATGTTCCCCTCGCCAAAGACGAGGTTCGATTCGGAGAGCGGGAGCGACATTGATGCTATCTCCTGCTCGAGTTCCGCTAATGCTTCTCGCTTGGTCATAGGGTTCATTATATACAAAAATCATCCCGCAAGGAGATGATTTTTGATGTGTGGCCTCGGAATTACCACAACCAGTCCTCACAAGCGTCCCTAGAAATCCTATTCGACTTTCACTTGAAGACCTCGGTCTGGGAAGTGTGTATCTCGTATCCACTCGCATGCCAACGGTGGTAGGATAAACAAGGGGACCACGTAATATGAGCAAAAACACAATTTCAATTGGGCAGTTAAGGATTCTGTGCCGCCACGTGATTGAACTTCAAAATGCAGGGCTTTCGGAAAACATTGCTATTCGTCTTTTGGAGCTTTGTGCCAATATTTACGCAAAAGATCGAAACATGGGGACAACCAACCCCGACCGTGCGGACCAATTTGAGTTGTGGTCACGGGCCGCCCGCAAAGCGAAAAGATCGCACCCTACATGGAAGCCCGGACGCTATCTGCGCGTCGAACATGGCACGCCAAGGCGTGGATTTGCCCGCCTTGTTCTCGAGGAATTTAAGCGCCGAAAACTAACCAAGTCTTGGATGGATAGGCATTGCGACAACAGATGGAGGGTTGCTGTAATTACTCTCGAGGAAGACAAACACCTCAATCGTTCAGGGTTGTACAAATCACCAGAAGCGCGATGGAAAGCAGCAAAAATCAAATTTTGATTAGAAACAAAGCTAAGATGGAACAGGAAAAGGAAGGTCATTGCGGTCCGCCTCAAAGAAATTGAGGTGGTTTTTGTTTTGTGCCCTCGGCAGGAATCGAACCTGCATCGCCTCCTTCGGAGGGAGGCGTCCTATCCATTGAACGACGAGGGCGTGGGGTAGGTAGAAAGGAGCTAGGAATTAGACGTGAGAAGTCTTGGAAGCACTGACGCCAATTAGTATGCCGAGAACTGACCACAACATCAAGCGTCCTACCTGCAGATCCCAGAGGAAGTGATCGAAGAGGCCGAACGCGAGGAGCGCGAAGAGCACCGTGACAGCGGCGTTCGTTTCCATCGAGGTCCCCGAAAAGAACGGGCGAGCGCGAAGAATGAGGAGCGCGAGGAAAAGAACGAAGAGCGCGAGACCAGCGATGCCTGTCTCCGCGCCGATCATGAGGTAGAGGTTATGGATGGGCTGCCAGTGCCACCACACGATGAGCCCGCGTGATTGGTAGCGCCCCTCGTCAACACCCACAAGGAGCTGGTTCCCTACCCCGACACCTCCCGGGTGGGCCTCCATCATCTCAATACCGATCATGTTATAGAGGTATCGGTGCGCAACAGATCCTTCGCCTGGCGCGAACCCGGCACGCGGCGCGATCGCCCAACCAAGTGAGGTCGCGAAAATGCCTCCCATGAGCGCGAGAATAATGAGAAGTTCGACTGTGTGTCGTCGGAGCTCTCTTCGAAGGAACCCGATACCGAGAATGCCGACCGAAAGCGCGAACGCAACGAGCCATCCGGAACGGGAAAAGGAGGTAATAAGGCCAACAAGAATAACGGCGATACTCACAGTGGTCGCGACCCATCCATACCGGAGCTTCCCTTCGGTGCGGGTAAGGAAAAGGTAGAACGCAGCAGCGAGGCCGAGAATGAGGAATCCCGCGAATATATTCGCGTGCGGGAGTGTTCCCATTGCTCGCAAGAGCTCCCCATCGCCGAGGACCACGCGTCCGACACCGACCGTCGTTGGCGTGATGATCGCTTCACCGAGAAGGTGGAGTCCCGCATCGCCGTCCGTTGCGGTCTGGTAGATACCAATGAGCGCTTGGAATACAGCCGACGCAGAGAGCGTGATGGCGATCGCCCGAAACCCCACGATGCCCTCACGAATGAGCGTCGCGAGCGCGAACGCTCCCCCTGCAGCGAGCACAAGGCGTAAGAAGAGGTATGCCCCGAGCCCTCCGTATACCGCACCGAGGAGCGAGAGGAGTGCGACAGAGAGGAAGGCGGGAATGGGCCACCACGCGCGAACAAGGCCACCGAACCGACGCGAAAAAAGGAAAAGCGCACCGGCGATCAGCGCGCAAAGAAGTACATCGGTCCCCCAGAGGAACGCAGAGGTGTACTCCCCGGTGTAGACGTTCGAGAACGGGAAGGGGAACGAGACAAGGAATTTCGCGGTGCCGAATGGGAGCGCGAAGAGGAATGCGAGCGCGAGGAACCGAAGGGACCGTGTCATAGGGCGAGGTTCAGGGCCTCATAGATAATGGCAGCAATGAAGATGAGCGCGAGGAGTGGAGCGGGTCTCCGCCATCGATGCTCCGGGAACGCGCGGTACCACATTGTGACAATGAACATTCCCTCGAGCGCGAGGAATATCCCTCCCGTCACACCGACGGCAACGAGGAAATTATCGAGGCCGCACGCGACGAGGATGAGCGGGGTCGCGAGAACGACGAGTGCGCTCATTCCCTTCGAGACACGAAAATCATCACGCAGGATGTCGCGCGCGTTCGTCCCGATCATAAGGTATGACTTCCACATCGAAACGAACCCAAGGATACCGAATGCCGCGAGGACCCACGGCGGGAGGAGCGAAAGCCCCGACACGGCATCGGGCGTCACAGCCGGAGAGAGCCGCAGAACGCCGAACACGAAAACGAGGTACACGACCGCAGGGATGGCCGTACCGAGGAGAATGACCTTGTTCAACGAGAACGGATGTCCCGCGTGCGTCGCTCTCCGGTGTTCTTCGACAACCTTCGAGATCGCGGGGCGCCCGGAGAGCGAGAAGAGGAGCGGACCGAACGGGAGAAAGAACGCGGCAAGAGAGAACGGCTCACGGGCCGGGAGCGGGCCACTCGACAGACACCCGAGGACGAACACCGCGAGAACGATAGCGATGATAATACCAACGCAGAGCGACTCAATGACACCGAGCCAATCGAGCTTCAAAAATATAAAAAGTGAGCCGAGAACCCAGAAGACCCAGAACGCCACCGCGGCGCTCCCGGGAACGACGAGTTCCGCGAACGAAGGTGCGAGAACGAGGTAGACGAGGAGAACGAAGACGAGTTCGAGGACGGCGCTCCACGCCGCGAATGGTGCGAGCCACTTCGGAAGGTAGCGCTCGGCAAGGTACGCGAACTGGTGTCTCCCCGCCGCAGAGACCAGGAGGTCTGCGTACATGCGGTGGAGCAAAGTGTACACGACACAGAAGCCAGCAAGGAACACGAGGCTCGCAACGAACCCGAGCCGGGCGAACACGTACGGTAAAGAAAAAATGCCCGCGCCAATGACAGTGCCCGCGAGCAATCCGGTCGCTAAGAGAGAACCGTTCCGCATGAATGCGTGGAAACTATTCCTCGAGGAAAACCTCGTTCCCTTCGTGTACTTTGTCCTTCACCTTGATACCGACCTGCTGACCCTTCTTCGCCGTCTCGATGCTCTCGTGCTCATACTGCATCGATTTGATCTCCTGTGAGAAATCGGTCGTCGCTCCCTTGAAGTGAACGACGGTACCGACCTTCACGGGTTTCGAGAACTTCACGATCGCAACGTCGATGTTCCCGAAGAAGTGGGTTACTTCACCGATCGGCTTTGGTTCTTTTTTTGTTGCCATAGTATTGAGAGTGCCTATGACTATTCTTTACAGTGCTCGACCTTTAATACCGTTCTTCTCCTCGTCCGCCTTGATGAGTGCAATGACCTTCTCGATGAGCGTCTTCGGGTCGGATGAGAACGCTATCTTCCCGGGGCCCCGGTGCGCTCCCTCGACGAGCCCGCGGACGATGTCCGCGATGCCGCCGCTCCCCTCGAGGACGCCCATGGGTTTCTGGTCCTCGAACCCGATCGTGAATTCGTTCAACGTCCCGAGTCGCCCGCACGCGGTGATGATAGCGTCCGAGGAGCGCGTTAGGATGAGGTTACGACCCGCATACTCGAACCCGGTGTAGACGATGATATCGTGGTAATCGAGCGGAAGGTGGTACGTCTTCACGTGCGACACCTTCGATGACGCGGGAGAGAACCCGATGACCGTGCCTCCCTCCTGCTTCGCTCCCTTCGCTGCCCAGTACGGAATGCCGGTCGTCGCGCCTGTGACGAGTACGAGGCCGTGCCGCGCGATCTCGCGTCCGAGCTCCTCTGCTTTCGCGAGCGCGTCAGCTGCACAATGACCGGTCTCAGCCGCACCCGAGACGCATACCTTGTACTTCAACCGCGAGAGCTGCTCATTCACTTTCGGTGACGCCGTTGGGATTTTCTTTGCCATTGGTCTGATTATAGCATCACTGTTTCGCCCGGACGAGGAATCTCCGCGGTGACCGCGAGCTCATCGCGTATCTTCTGTGCGAGTCCCTGTGACTCTTCCTCTTCTCCCTGCACCACGAACACCTTCGTGAGTCCGAGCCGGAGCGGCTCGATCCACTTCAAGAGCTGCGGCTGATCCGCGTGCGCCGAGTACCCGTTGATGACATACTTCCGACATCGGACAGGGACCGTCTCGCCAAAAATAGTCACACTCTCGGCACCGTCGAGTATTTTCCGACCAAGCGAACCGAATCCTTGGTAGCCGATGAAGAGGATAGCGCTCTTCGGATCAGAAAGGTACCGGAGCTCGTGGTGGAGGATACGCCCTCCGTTCGACATGCCGGCACCCGCCATGATCACCTTCGGTGGACGAACCTCGTTGATACGCTTCGACTCCTCGGTCGTGAGCGTAAGTGTGAGACCCGGGAAATCAAAGATCGCGTCGCCGGAGCGAACAAGGTCACGTGAGATCTTACTGAAATACATCGGGTCGTGCGAGTACTTCTCGTATACGGTCGTGAGTTTGATAGCGAGCGGGCTGTCAACGAATATGGGAAGTTTCGGTACCCGACTATTCAGGACGAGGTCGTTCAACTCAAAGAGGAGCTCCTGGGTCCGTTCGAGCGCGAATGCGGGTATCATGAGCGTCCCCTTCGCTTTCACCGTATCCTCAAGCGCGTCCTCGAGAAGGCTCCGCCGCTCGCCAAGGCGTTCGTGCACCCGATTCCCGTACGTCGATTCGATGAGCGCGTAGTCCGCCGAGTCGAAGTACTCGGGAGGGTTCAGGAGCGGTTCCGGTGCATTCCCGAGATCACCGGAGAGGACGACCCGTTTCCCGTCCCCTTCGAGAAGAATGGAACTCGAGCCGAGGATGTGCCCCGCGTCGTAGAGCGTGACCGAAATATCGCCTGTCTGAATGGTCTCGTGGTAGCCAACACTCCTCCAGAGCGCCATTGTCCGCGCAACGTCGGTCGTGTCGTAGAGCGGCTCCCGCTTGTGTCTCTCCGCATCTTCACGGAGGAGGTGCTCTGAATCGAGGAGGAGGAATTCCGCTTCGTCCTTCGTCGGTGCCGTCGAGTATATCCACCCATGGAATCCCGCCTTCACGAGCTGCGGAAGACGCCCGATGTGGTCGATGTGCGCATGGGTGATGAAAACCGCCTCGATCTTCCGTGGATCGTACTGGAACGGTTCGAAGTTGTGCTTCTCACAAAAGTGAGACCCTTGATGCAAGCCGCAGTCGACGAGGACCTTCGTTCGCCGTGTCTCGAAAAGGTAGTTCGACCCAGTGACGGAACGCGCGCCGCCGTGGAATGTGAGCTTCATTAAATTAAGTGTAGCAGAGCGCCCGACGCGTCGCACCAGAAACGATTGACAGGCCGCGCTAAACGCGCGATAACGAACGGAGCACAGAAAGAGGAGGCCCCAATGGGGAATGCGCCCCGCTCGCGTTTCTTCGTTATTGTTCTCAAGCTTCAAGGAGCACTGTTCACTGATTACGGGTGGGCGGCGACTCCGGAACAGCTCATTGCCGACATGCGGTACCGAGTCACACATCCGGCGCGGTACACGAAGTATGCTGGCATCGTCCGGACTGCGTTCGCGAACTATCGGGTACGCGATATCACCGAATTCAGGGACTGGAGGAAAAACCCAGCATCCGCGAGAGCTATCAAGTGCATCGTTCGGCGCCTCAGGCGCGCCGTACGACATCGGCCGATCACATGATCGGCCGTTTTATTTCATCCCCAGTGCAGCGAGCTCTTCTTCTGCGACCGTACGTTCGTTCCATGGAACGGACCGTCCCCCATCGATGCGAATGGAGGTCTCTGTCCCCTTCCCGGTCATGACCACAACGTCCCCTTCCCGTGCGAGCGAGAACGCTTTTCGAATGGCCTGACGCCGATCCGGTATCGCGAATGTTTGATTCGTCGGTAACCGCCGTGCCGCTGCATCACCGAATCCTTCCTGTATCTGGAGAATGATGGACATCGGATCCTCGTCGAACGGGTCCTCGTTCGTCACGATCGCCGCATCGCACTGCTCCGCGGCGATCCTCCCCATGACGGGCCGCTTCCATACGTCCCGGCCGCCGGACGCGGAACCGAACACGCAAATGAGCGAATCGTTCTTTCCGACGAATGATTCACGGAGCGTTGCGAGGACCTTCTCGAACGAATCGGGGGTGTGCGCGTAATCAATGACGACTGCGAACGGTTTCCGCTGAACGAACTCCATACGTCCCGGCGTTCCCTGGAATGCTTTGAATCCTTTGATTATCGTCTCCCACGTAATACCGCAGTGCGTTGCGAACCGTGCGGCAGCCGCTGCATTCATGAGGTTGAACTCGGGCACGAGCCATTCCCCGATCCACCGACGATTCTCCGGGAGGAGGAGGTTCGTTGCGTTCGTTGCCGCTTCTTCGAGCACCCACTCGCGCGAGAAGTGCACGAGGTCAAGCGCGTGTATGTCTTTCACTGCGTCAATAAAGAAGGAAGTGCTTGGATCGTCGTCGTTCACGAGGACGAATTTCCCCCGCTTCCGGGAACGCCGCATCCCATGGAAGAATCGAACCTTCGCGCTCCGGTACGCCTCGAATGAGCCATGCGCTTCGATGTGTTCGGGAGCGAGATTCAAGAAGAGCGCCGCATCCCAATCGATGAACCGATCGCGGTGCTGCACCACTCCCTGCGAGGTGACCTCGATGAATGCGTGCGTCGCTCCGGCGTTGACCGCCTGACGCAGGAAGCGGGCGATCGCGAGACGCCCGGGCATCGAGTTCCCTGTTGTATTAGTCGCGTCGACACCCGGAATGCTCCGCCGCACCGTCGAGAGCACTGCGGGCTTCCCACCGTTCGCTGCTGCGATCGCCGCGAGGAGGTCGATGGTCGTCGACTTTCCTTTCGTGCCGGTCACTCCGACGACAAAAAGCTTCCGACTCGGGAACCCGAAAAGGAGCTGCCCGATAAAGGCGAATACAAGATGGTAGAGCGAGTAGACGAGCTTCTTCATTGATCCTATTGGTTCCTGCGACCGAGGGCTTTGAGTGCCGCGCGGAGCCGTTCCTCGATCGTTCCGACTTCCTTTGGGAGACCATCAAGAACTCGACGAACATCGCTCTGCGAGTACCCGAGACCGACCAGGACCTCGAGCGTCTCCTGGTTCACGTCCATCGTCTTTGTGAGCTCCGCGGTCCCGGAAAGCTTGATACGATTTTGAAGTTCGAGTATGACCCGCTCCGCGGTCTTCTTGCCGATGCCGGATGCGCGCGTCAGAACATCCGTTCGTTTCTCGAGTATCGCCGCCATGATGTTCGGAACCGTGTCGATATCGAGGATGCCGAGAGCGGTCTTCGGTCCAACGCCGGCAACCGTGATGAGGAGCTCGAAGAGTTTCAGCGCACCCTCCTCGAGGAAACCGTACACCTCTATCTCCGTGTCGCGTACGAAGAGGTGCGTGAAGAGGAGCACCTCACTCCCGATCACCGGCAACCCGCCGAGGGTCCCCCTACTTGCGTATACCTTATACCCGACACCACTGCACTCGATGACACAGAACGTGTCGGCGGTCGCGGTGAGTTTTCCCCGGAGCGAGTAGAGCATTTCCTTCAGTATAGATGAAGGGCCGATCGTTTTACATCACGCACAAAAAAGTTGACTTTTCCTGGTGCTTCCGCTTTAATTGAAGCCACGATGCCGAAAACACAGACAGCAAAAAAAGAGCTCCGCAAGAACATCCGCCGTCACGCACAAAACCTGGACCGAAAGGAAGCGGTGAAGGAAGCGGTCCATGGGTTCCGAAAGCTCGTCGCGACCGGGAAGGTGGACGAGGCCCGCAAAGCGCTCCCTGGCGTTATGAAGGTACTCGATAAGATGGCGAAGGTCGGATACATCAAGAAGGGACACGCCGACCGTCTGAAATCCCGTCTCGCACAATCACTCGCGAAAAAGTAATCCCGCCATTGGCGGGTTCTTTTTTAGGACGATGAAGAGAGGACGAAATCGAGGAGCGCCTCTTCGTACTCAAGTCCACCGCGTTTCACCGAAACGTCATACTCGGCAAGAGCGAGCGCCGTTCTTCCCTGTGCCTGAAAACCCAGTGAGTTGAAAATATACGAGGGCGCCTCGTGTTGGGCGAAGAGTGCCTCCAGGTATACGAGCTTCCGATCCACGCCCGGCGAGGAGAGTATCTGCCGAGCGGAGTACGGGACATCGCGACGCGAGAGCCAGTCGATGAGCGTTCGAATATGCGGGAGTGTCACGGGCTGCGGAAAATTCGCGAGCGCGATCTTGTCGAGCTCATTCACGCCCGTCCACGACGGTTCGGCGTTCGCCTCGATGTACTCACAGAAGAAGCGCCACGCGTCGGGCGCGAATGAAAGCTTCCTGGCGTCCGCCTCACGCTTCAGGAACGCCTCAAGGGAACGCTCGGAGAGGCGGGAGAATTCCTGTGCGGTCACCGTTTCTCCACGGAGAAATGCGAACGGTTTCGTTGGCGCCTCTGCGTCCGATATGAAAATGAATGTTTTCTGCGTCCCAATGTGCGCCTTTAGGAAGTCCCGCCACGCTTTCTCGTCGACCGCACGACATTCCCGAACGATGGCCGCTTTGGCCTCCGAGAACATCGAGGGTTGATTCAGGTAGTCGCGAACACGCTTCCAGTCGTCGGGGGTCTCGTCGAGGTCAACATCGATCATATCGCCCTGGACGTGTTTCGCGCGATACTCGCGGATAAGCGCGCGGAGCTTCTCGCGGCGGCGGTACGAATCAGGACCGTAGAGGTAGATGAGCACGGTTTGAGTATACCTCGCGGTGGTGCGTAAAAAAAGAATCCCCACACCACTTGATGTGGTGGGGGATTCGACCTCGTTAGTACCTCGGGAACCAGTACGCGTCCATAAGGAATGTCCGGACCATTGGGTAACCATGTCCAGGAGTGAAACGTTCTTCCCGGATGTCCCTCCGCACACGCCCACCGTCGAGGCACGTCATCTTCGTGACGATCTGCCGGTTCACTTCGGAAACGTTCGTGATCTGCATCCAGTAGAGACCTCCCGCAGGAAGGATCCGCTGCTCTTTCCCGCCGATATCCACTTCCACATCGAAGAGCGATGCGTTCGCCCACAGGACCCATGTCGTCGACATGAGACCCATCATAGGGGCATCAACCTCTCGATTGGTGCCCTTCTGCGGCGCGGGGTACATATCGCGGTACACGGCATTGCTTCCGTTCAGGAACCGAATATCCTGGATACGAAACACCTTCGACTGCACCTCTCCACGGCGGACCCACGTCTCACCGATCGCGATACCGACCACTCGGTCGCGCGCTGCGGTCTCATAAAAGAGGACCGCAACGAGCACCGGAGAATACTCCAATGCGAACGATGTAGCGCTCACGAGGGTCGCTCCGGGGTCGAAGTTGCCGAGATTCTCGTTCATCGACATCACCGTCCCGTAGAGCGGCGTGTCATTGATGAGACGGACCTCGGTTTTCGAACCCAAACCGAGCATTGTTGCCGAGTCCGGAATGGTGATCTGCATAAACTGAGAACAACCGCACTCCGTGAGGAGGGTGAAAAGCACCACAAGAAAGCACGTGACCCGTTTCATGGCTCAATCTCCTTGAAAAGTTATTAAGATACGATCAAATCGTGATATAATTATATATCAAAATGGCTGAAATGTCAAATATGCCCGTAATTTCTCGCGCCTACGGGCGTATAATAAAGGAATGGAAAAGAGGGTTTCCCTTGGTGCCTGGGGGGAAGAGGAGGCATGTGTGTATCTTGTGCAGAAGCATTTCGAAATCCTAGGCAGGAACATCCGAGAGCCTTGGGGTGAGCTCGATATTGTGGCAAAAAGCCCAGATAGAACCTTGGTTTTCGTTGAGGTGAAGACCATGCGCGACCGAGGTCCGGGGCACCTCGTCCCCGAGGACCAAATGGGGGGAGGAAAGCTTGATCGCTTCAGGCGGGCAGCTGCTCTCTATGCCGGAAACCACCCCGAACACGTCGATCCGAGGCGTGGGTGGCGCCTCGATGTCCTCGCGCTCACGGTTCCGAGCGATTGGGAGCCAGGGGAACCCGGAAGGCTCCTCCGCGTACTCAATGGGCTCTTCAGGGATCGGTCCGCGGTGAATTTCCGACACTACGAAAACGTGTAACGCGGGCCATCGACCCGGAGTGACATGTTTTACACGCTGCGTCGGCTCTGGTAGTATGGTTTTGAAAACACAACACACAATGAAAAACCTCGGAAAGAACATCTTCATCGTCGTGACGCTCCTCTTCTTCATCACGCTCGGCTTTTCGGCACTCATGGGCGACGGCACAACGCTGACCGTACTCACGCTGGACCAGCTCGCGACAAAGATGAACGCGGGTGAGGTCACGAGTATCACGGTGAGTGGCGACACGATCAGTGCGGTCTTCATGGACGGTTCACGTGCGAGCGCACAAAAAGAAACGGAGGTCGGACTCTCCGAGACGCTCACGAATTACGGCGTGAACCCCGAAGCACTTCGGAAGGTCGCGTTCACCGTTGAGGATCCGGGAGGTGCAAAGTACTGGATGAGCATCCTCGTTCCGACACTCATCCCGATCATCATCATGGTCGCAGTTTTCTGGTGGTTCTTCCGCCAAGCGCGCAGCGGTGCGAACCAAGCGTTCACGTTCGGAAAGGCGAACCTGAAACTGTTTGCACAGTCGAAGGACAAGGTGACGTTCAAGGACGTTGCCGGACTCAAGGAATCAAAGGAAGAAATGGAGGAGATCGTCGACTTCCTGAAGAATCCAAAGAAGTTCCTCGATATGGGCGCACGCATCCCGCGGGGCGTCCTCCTCATGGGGCAACCCGGTACCGGGAAGACCCTTCTCGCTCGTGCGGTCGCCGGCGAATCGAACGTTCCGTACTTCCATATGTCGGCATCCGAGTTCGTCGAGATGTTCGTCGGCGTCGGAGCGAGCCGCGTCCGTGACCTGTTCCAAACAGCGAAAAAGGCAGCTCCAGCGATCGTTTTCATCGATGAGATAGACGCAGTTGGGCGCGAGCGTGGCGCGGGGCTTGGCGGCGGTCACGATGAACGCGAGCAGACCTTGAACCAGATACTCGTCGAAATGGACGGGTTCGAACGCGATTCGAATGTCATTGTCATGGCCGCGACGAATCGACCAGATGTCTTGGACCCTGCGCTCCTGCGCCCCGGTCGGTTCGATCGGCGCGTCGTACTCGATATGCCCGACATCGCGGACCGGGAGGCTATCCTCCGCATCCACACGAAGGGGAAGCCGCTCGATGCATCGATCGACCTGAAAACAATCGCTGTTCGTACTCCTGGATTCTCGGGCGCCGATCTCGCGAACCTACTGAACGAGGCGGCGATATACGCAGCACGGAATCGGAAGACCAAGATAACGCAGCTCGACGTCCTGAATTCTATCGAGAAGGTCATGCTCGGACCCGCGCGTAAGAACCGTATTATCACGACGCATGAGAAAGAAGTGACCGCGTACCACGAAGCGGGGCATGCGCTCGTTGCGGCAGCACTCAAAGACGCGGACCCCGTCCATAAGGTCTCCATCGTCTCACGTGGTCTCGCGGGTGGGTACACCATCAAGCTCCCGACAGAAGAGCGGCGGCTGCGTACGCGCGCCGAGTTCCTGACCGACCTCGCGGTCGCTTTCGGTGGATACGCTGCGGAGAAGTTCAAGTTCAAGGATGTGACGACCGGCTCTTCGAGCGACATCCGTCAGGCAACCGACATCGCACACCGCGTGGTCACACAGTACGGAATGAGCGAGGTACTCGGGCCGCGGGCGTTCGGAAAAGCCCAAGAGCTCATCTTCTTGGGTCGTGAGATCGCAACCGAGAAGGATTACTCCGAAAAGATCGGCGCACAGATCGATGACGAGGTGAACGGGCTCATCGCTCGGGCGCTTGCGACCGCCGAGAAGGTCGTTGCGAAGCACGCGGGGGCCCTTGCACGTATCGCGGAAGAACTCATCGAAAAGGAAACGATCGAGCACGAGGAGTTTTACAAAATCATAAAAAGCGCTAAATTGAAGCCGATACTCATCTCGTAGGTTTCAATGCGCCTGTAGCTCAATGGTAGAGCAGACGTCTTATACACGTCCGGTTCCAGGTTCGAGTCCTGGCAGGCGCACCTGCAAACGGGCGGGGAGCGACCCCTGTGCCTCTGGTTCGTTTAAAAACTCGAGCGGGAATAGAATTTTCGGAAGTATAGTGCAATCCCGCACAAAGTGGGCGCATAGCTCAGCTGATTAGAGCGACCGCTTTACACGCGGTAGGTCCCAGGTTTGAATCCTGGTGCGCCCACTTTGTGCAGAATCGCGGTGGTCCACCAACTGGCGGAGGGGGTATGATGAAAAAAAGAGGCGACATTCGTCGCCTCTCGTTGTTCCTCTTTTCTACAGATACACCTGCAGGTACACCCGCCCGAGTTTCTGCGGATAGCGATACCCGAGGCCGATAAGGGTCGTCATCTTCCCGACGCCGGTCTCGGTGTGGAATTCCTTGCACACACCCAATTCATGCTGTGATGCGCCGTGCTCCCTGAATATGAGCGAAATGAATGGGTTGAATCCGTCGGGCCCATTGATCTGAAGGAATGCTGATGTCACGCTGCTATCGCTCCGGAAGAGCAATACCTTCCAGGCGTCCTTCCGCTCCATCATCGCAGCGAGACCGATCTCTTTCTCATTAACGAGCCACGCGAATCGGAGCTTCGTCTCCCCTGTGGCGAGCGTGAGACCTGCGTCCACCTCGATACCACGTGACACGGCGCTCCGGTAGACGCCAACCGTTAATTCACTTGCGGTTGTGACCGTTTCCGGCGCGTCGAACCCGAGCACGTCGCGCCCTCCCGCGGTGTCCCTCCAACACACGTACGTGATACCCGTTGCGGCACCAGGGAGTACCTCGAATGCTCCGGGAATGAAATGTGCATCTCCGGATACCGGATTCGGCTTGATGACCGATATCGGGCGTGGCATATACCCGAACGAGAAGTCCCCCTGCTCCATCCAGAAGTGAGCGACTGATGTGCCGGGGTCAGCGTACGCCATACGAACAACGGTCAACCCTGAAAGTGCCCGAGTCGACGCCTGAACGCCCACACGAACACTAAGGTCGTCCTGAAGCGCAAGATGTCGGTCGTAGCTCCCCACGTAGAGCAGGCCAGCGTAGTACCGATCGAGCATCAAGGAATCATCCTGTGCAGATGCCGAATGAGCGACGTACAGGAAAAGAACGCACAGAAAGAACCGTGTTTTCATTGCGATCCTCTTCGATTTGATGAATGAATTTACTGGCGATATTATATATCATATTAAGGAAAAAGTCAATCATGCCTTTGTTTTCGCCTATTTTATTGACACCCGAAAACACCGAGCGTACCCTGGAAGGGACATGCCATACAAATTCTGTAGCTCACTCGGACTCCAACTCGGCATCGCCGAGGTCGTTTCAGAGATCGTCCGTTTCATGAAAGCGGACACGAAGCGCGCGTACACGGTCATTATCGGTTCTGATTCGTTGGGGCTCGCGAATAAGAGTGCCGACTTCGTGACCGCTATCGTCGTGCACCGTGTCGGGAATGGCGGACGGTACTTCTGGCGGCGCATCGAACTCGGGAAATTCCATACGCTCCGCGACCGCATCATCAAGGAGGTACTCCTCTCACTTGAGGTCGCGCAACTCGTTCTTACCGAACTGAAGCAAGAAGCGGGGGACATGGCGTGGAACTTCGAGATACACGCCGATGTCGGCGAGCATGGCGCGACGAGCGCCCTCATTCAAGAGGTCGTCGGAATGATACGGGCATCGAACTTCGAGGCGCGCACGAAGCCCGATAGTTACGCCGCATCAAAAGTTGCCGACCGACACGTATAGGGTTCGCCCCCGGGCCCTGCCTCTAGCGAGGCCCCACGTTCTGTAGTATCGTACTAACTCGGATAAAATTCGCATGCACGACAAACTCGTCTTTGATATCGAAACGAAGAACTCCTTCGACGACGTCGGCGGACAGCATAACCTCAAGAAACTCGAAGCATCGGTCGTCGGCGTGTACTCGTACGCGCAGGATACGTACCTCATCTTTGATGAGAACGAGTTCGCTGCGCTCGGCGAGCTCTTCAAGAGCGCACACCTCCTGATCGGCTTCTACAGCAAGAAGTTCGATGTGCCGGTCATGGAGAAATACTTCAACTTCAACCTGTCCGCGATCCCCCACTTCGATATTCTCGAGGAGATCGAGAAGAACCTCGGTCGCCGTATCGGCCTCGGGGTACTCGCGGAAGCGAATATCGGTATGGGAAAAACGGGGCACGGCCTCGAGGCGATCGATCTCTATCGGAACGGGGAGATGCAAAAGCTGAAGGACTACTGCCTCCAGGATGTCCGCATCACGAAAGAGATATATGAGCTCATAAAGAACCAGGGGTACCTATGGATTCCGGATCGCTTCTCATCGAAGATGACGAAACTCGTCATTCCCTATGTTGAAGCCGCACCACCGCAGGCAAAGCTCCTTTAAGCAACAACCTCTTTGTATGATGAAACTTCTCCGCAATAAGAAACTCGCGTCCTGGGTCGTCGGCATCGTCGGCCTTGGTCTTATTACGACCTACATCCCGCTCCTTTTCGTTCCACAACAGGTCGCACCGGAGACACAGGAACCGTCCGCACAGCAACCGTTCACTCCGGGCACCTCATCACAAGCAGCTGTCACGTCGACCGTCGGCCCTGAGACGCCTCTCCGCCTGGACACGGCACCCTCCTCGACCGGGACGCCAACAACGACCCCGAGCGTTCCTTCTCCGCTCCTTCCCCGATAACCCGGGGGACAGCAAACAAAGAACGACCTCAGATCGGGTCTTTCTGGTGTTTTTTGCATGAGCGGCGTAGAGTGAAGTATATGAAGGATAAAGCAGTCGAAAATCTCATAAAAAAGGAGGTAAAACGACAGGGAGAGACCATAAACCTCATTGCGTCCGAGAACGTCGTTTCGGATGACGTCCGCGAGGCTCTCGGTTCGGTCTTCACGAACAAGTACGCGGAAGGGTACCCCCATGCGCGGTACTACGGAGGGAATACTGTTGTCGATGAACTCGAAGAGCTCACGAAGCATCGCGCGCTCTCGCTCTTCCACCTCTCACCGAAGGAGTGGTCGGTGAACGTACAGGCGTACTCCGGTTCTCCGGCGAACTTCGCTATCTACTGGGCACTCGTTCCGCTCGGCGAGAAGATCATGGGACTCTTGCTCCCGCACGGCGGACACCTTTCTCACGGTCACATCGCGAGCGCTACGGGAAAACTTTGGAAGCAGATACCGTATGGCGTCGACAAGAAGACGGAGCGTCTCGACTACGCGCATATCATCGCGCAAGCGAAACACCACAAACCGAAACTCATTGTTGCAGGCGCAACGGCGTACGCACGGGGAATAGACTGGAAGAAGATGCGCGACGCGGCAGACGCGGCAAACGCGTACCTCCTTGCGGACATCTCGCACACCGCGGGACTCATCGCGGGCGGCGTTCTCCCCTCTCCCTTCCCGCACGCGAATGTTGTCATGACCACGCTCCACAAGACACTCCGCGGACCTCGTGCAGCGCTCATTTTTTCGCGTATCGATATCGCAACGAAGATCGACAAGGCCGTCTTCCCCGGACTCCAGGGTGGGCCGCATATGAACCAGATCGCGGCGGCTGCGGTCGCACTCGATGAAGCAACGCGACCGAAGTTCAAGGCGTACGCATCGCAGACGGTCGCGAACGCCCAGATGCTCGCGAGCGAGCTCACGAAAGCCGGTTGGCGTATCGTCTCCGGTGGAACGGACACGCACCTCCTCCTCGTAGACACCGCCGCCCGCGGCATCACCGGAAAGGAGGCGAGTGAGGCGCTCGAGCGGGCCGGTATTATCGTGAACAAGAACACGATCCCCTTCGACACCCGGAGCCCCATGGACCCATCGGGAATACGCCTTGGTACCGCCGCAATGACGACCCGGGGAATGAAAGAGCGTGATATGAAGAAGTTCGCCACGACCATCGACCGCACACTCATGGCTGCCGTTGCCGCAAAGAAGAAGAGTAGGTCCTAGGGCTTGCGCCGCAGAAACACCACTGGTACAGTACGTACACATCATGAAACGCGCACAAACGATCACGTTGAATCTCGGGCTCCTTATTTCCCTTATTATTACCGACCTTCCATCGACCGGCTTTTCGAACGTTCAGTAAAAGGTTTGCGAGGAAAGAAAAGCCGGTCTTCCGAAAGACCGGCTTTTTATTCTTCGGAAGCACGCGTTCATTCACAATCAACACAGAGGAGGAGCGATGGAATCACAGGGAGAGCAGTCGAGGAACGGCGAGAGACCCGAGCTGCCGGAGAGCGGCACCGTCACGCACGACACGAGCGATCGTATCGCCGCAGCCAGTTCACCCGAGGGGTGGTGCAGAGAGGATCATTTCTTCGACGCACAAGCGGCGGAATTCAAGGAGCACCAGCGGCGGATGGCTGAAGGTACCGACTATCCATGACGCGAGAGTACATACAGGCGGCCGAGAGGCCGCTTTTTCTTGCCCGCGATTCCGTGAACAGGTAGGATTACGGTATGGTCATCGATACACCCGAAAAACCCGTCATCGATCCTCGAAGGATCGATGGAACGCGCATTGCGGAGGGCATTCATGCCCGACTCGCAGCACTCCCTCATCTCACGCAATTCCTTGCGGCAGTTCTCGTTGGCTCCGACCCCGCTGCAATGAGCTTCCTGAAGAAAAAAGCGAGTATCGCGAAGGAACTTGGGGTCGATTTCCGCCTCTTTCGATTCCCGGAAACGGTCTCGAGCGAAGAACTTCGCCGTGAAGTTACGCGCATTGCAACGTATGACGCATGTGGAGGGATCGTGGTGCAGCTACCGCTCCCCGACCATATCGACAAACGCTCCGTTATGAACGACCTTCCCCCCGAGAAGGATGTCGATGTCCTTGGGGAACGCGCCGCACTCGCGGCACGAAGAGGGAAACAGCTCGTCGTTCCACCCCCTGTCGGCGTCATTGAAGTAATACGGGGAGAGACCGGATTCGTGCTTGAGACCGCGCAGGTCGCCATCGTCGGTCTCGGATTCCTTGTGGGACGTCCGGTCGCAGCATGGATGGGGGGCCGCGTGAAAGAGCTCCATACACTCGATACCGGGAGCGATCTCTCCGTCCTTGCGGATGCGGATCTCGTCATATCGGGAACGGGAAGCGCCGGCCTCTTGAAACCAGAGAATATGAGATCCGGCGCAGGCGTCATCGATTTCGGGTATGCACACGTCAACGGGAAACTCGCTGGGGACCTCGATACATCCGTTCCCAAGCACCTCGAACGCCTCGCGTTCTATACACCAACCCCGGGCGGGACGGGTCCGATCCTCGTTGCGAAGCTTTTCGAGAACTTCTTCGCGCTCAACCAGAAATAAGAACCGGTCGCTTTCGGCGACCGGTACTTATTCGTTCTCTTCGGCGTCCCCTTTCGGTTTCTTTGTTGCCGTCCATTCTCCTCGCGCTTTCGCGTCGACCACAGCTTCCACTTTCTTCTTGATCTCCGCGACGAGCTTTTTATCTTCGACGAGGCGTTGCTTCGCCGTTTCGAATCCGACCCCGAGCTTCTCTCCGTCGTAGCTGTAACTCGCACCTGCTTTCTTCACGACCTCGTACGCAATGGCGGTATTCAGAACGTCCGCTTCGTAGGGAATGCCCTTCCCGAACATGATATCGAATTCCGCGATCCTGAAGGGCGGTGCAACCTTGTTCTTCGCGACCTTCGCCTTCACGCGATTCCCGACGCTCTCCTCTCCTTTCTTGATCTGTGCGGTGCGCCGAATATCGATACGAACCGACGCATAGAACTTGAGCGCGAGTCCGCCCGGCGTCGTCTCGGGATTTCCGAACACGATGCCGATCTTCATCCGTATCTGGTTGATGAAAATGACAATGGTCCCCGATTTCGCGCAGATCGCGGTGAGCTTCCGAAGCGCCTGCGAGAGGAGCCGTGCCTGAAGACCCATGTGCGACTGACCCATCTCGCCCTCGATCTCCGCACGCGGCGTGAGCGCGGCGACCGAATCGACGACCACGATATCGATGATACCCGAACGCACGAGGCTCTCGAGAATATTCAGCGCTTCCTCCCCATTATCCGGCTGTGAAACGATGAGGTCCTTCACCTTCACCCCGATACGTCCCGCGTACTCGGGATCGAGTGCGTGTTCCGCGTCGATGAATGCCGCCTTCCCTCCGTGCTTCTGCACCTCTGCGATCGCGTGGAGCGCGAGCGTGGTCTTCCCGGAGCTCTCGGGCCCGTATATCTCGATGACCCGTCCTTTCGGGAGCCCGCCACCGAGAGCGATATCGAGCGAGAATGACCCGGATGAAACGGTATCAACCTTCTTGTTCCGACCCTCGCCGAGTTTCATCACCGCCCCTTCGCCGAAACGAGATTGGAGCGATTCCATGAGCGACTGGATGTCGCTCTCGGGCTCTTCTTTAGAAATTTTCTTGGTTGGTGCCATCGGATTGTTCGATACGCGATCCCGTTCCGTCTGTTTTATAGAAGACCTGTCGCACGAGCACGTTCTCCTTTCCGAGGAAGCGCTTCACGCGGAACTCGAATGTATTGAAACCCGATTCGAGCTCCACGCTCCGTGAAAATGTCCCGTTACTCTCAGGGTAGACCGCCTCTCCGTTGATTGTCAATTCATCGGCAGGGTTCATCGATCCTACGATCGTGAATGTGGAAGTAGAAACGACCATCATATCCGTGATGCTCGTGAGTGTGAGTGTCGGCATACCGACAATGGACGGCAGGCGGATGATCCCATACACGACCACAAGAATAACGAGGGCACCAATACCGAGTACTCGCTTGTTGATCTGGGGGGTCACGAAACGATTCATCGGGAGCATGTCCCTCTTCCCTGAACGACGGAGTGTTCCGGGGTCCTTCGGGTATTCTTGCCAGAGCGCCTCACCATCCATACCGAGCGCCTCAGCGATCCGAAGCACGTACCCGTGCACGTAGGGTGCCGGTGGCAGCTTTCCGAGCTCGTCGCCGACGAGCGCCGTGAGGTACCGATCCGAAATGCCGGTGAGTTGTGCGAGCTTCTCGGTCGTAACACCCTTCGTCCGAAGGGCTTCGAGAAGTATCTCCGAGAACGAGTTCTTTGTCTCTGGTTCCATCACGATACAACTTAATACAAAACCACGGGAACTGCAAAGCCCGGATATCGTCCGGGCATCCCGACAAACACAGAACGAAGACCTCCATCGATCACATGAGTATATCCCTCGGTTTTGCCCCTTCCCCCGGGCCGATAACGCCGCGTTCCTCCATGATGTCGAGAAGCCGAGCAGCGCGCGCGTACCCAACCTTGAACCGACGCTGGAGGAGCGAGGCAGAGGCTTTCTTCGCAGTGCGGACCATTTCGACCGCCTGCTCGTAGAGCTCGTCGTCGCCGTCACCTGACATGGTCTCGAAAAGGTTCGTGTTCCCGGGGGCATCACCGATCCCCTCCGATAACCCATCCTCATTTTGGGTCTCGAGCGCGATCGATTCGTTCGTCACTTCGTTGTTCTCCTTGATGAATGCGACCACCTTCTTTATCTCCTCCTCGGTGACGAACGATCCCTGGATACGACGGGGCTTCGAGAGCTCGGCCGAGACGAGGAGGAGGTCCCCGTGTCCCAAGAGCTTCTCTGCGCCTGCGGTATCGAGGATCGTGCGTGAATCGATCTGGCTCGCAACCTGGAGCGCGACACGCGTCGTGATGTTCGCCTTGATGAGTCCCGTGATGACCTCAACAGAGGGGCGCTGGGTCGAAACAATGAGATGGATGCCGGTCGCACGCGCCATCTGAGCGAGGCGGATAATGGACCCTTCGACCTCTCGTCCGTAGGTCGCCATAAGGTCCGCGAGCTCGTCTATAACAATGATGATGTAGGGGAGTTTCTTCGCGGCATCCTTGTTGTAGCCCTTGATGTCCCGACATCCTGCCTCGAGGAGCGCTTGGTACCGCTGGTCCATTTCCTGAATGACCCAACGGAGCGCACCAATAGCGTGTTTATTGTCCGTCACCACAGGAGCGATAAGGTGCGGTAGACCGCTGTATATCGAGAGCTCAACCCGCTTCGGGTCGATGAGGATGAGGTTCAACATCTCGGGTGAGTTCTTATAGAGGAGCGAGATGAGGAGTGTGTGTATGCTGATGGACTTCCCGGACCCGGTCGCGCCAGCGATGAGAAGGTGCGGCATCTTGCTGATATTGGGGAATATCGGCTCTCCATTCACGTTACGTCCGAGCGCGAACGTGAGTGGGTCCTCCTTCTGGAACTCGGGGTACAGGAGCAGGCTTCCGAGGCGCACGACCGCTGCCATCTTGTTCGGTACCTCGATACCAACGAGCGACTTCCCCGGGATCGGGGCCTCGATACGGATCGGGTGCGCTGCGAGAGCGAGAGCGAGGTCGGAATTCAACGTCGTGATACGGGATATCTTCACTCCCTCGGCGGGTTTCAATGTGTACCGAGTGACCGTAGGTCCGACATTGATCTCTCCCATCTCGACCATGATACCGAAGCTCTCAAGTGTCCGGCGGATGATGTTCGCGTTCGCCTGAAGGTCGCCTGCCGTTGGCTTGTCGACAACGGACGCGAGGAGCGAGAGCGGCGGCGCGATGTAGTTCCGTATCTGCTTCTGTTCGATGGACTTCGGGGCTCCGAGTTTCGGTTCACTGACCTTCGCTTTCCGTTCCTGTGGTCGCTGTTCTTCGTCCTTCTTCTCGTCCTCTTGGTCATCGGGCACTTTCATAACCTGGTCGTTCATTCCGCTTTCGAGCACGCGCTCTGCCCGCTTGAATCGTGCGAGGAACGAGAGCTTGATGGGCCGGTTCACGGTCATGAGGAAGGAGATCGCGATGATCGCGAGCATGATGACGAGTGATGCCGGAACACCGAATGGGATCTTGAGAGCTCCCGTGATACCCCCCACAATACCACCGCTCTCGGACGAAACGATGTCAATGAATCCGAGTCCCGAGAGAACGAAGAGAACCCCGCCGATGAGCGTGATACCGAGGAGTTTCTTCCGCTCGGGCGTGAAGAAGGAGAAAGCGAACAGAAAGCACACCATTGGGAGAAGGTAGTACCCGATACCGAAGAGCGTATCGAAGAACGAGTGGAGACCGTCACCCCACGGACCGGCCTGTCCTGCGGCGGCGAGAATGAGAATGATGCCGACGCCGATGAACGCGACGACAAAAATACTCCTCTTCGTGTCCGGGTGGAGGTTCAGCCGTTCCGGGCGCTCATCCGTATCCCGCTCCTCGTTCTTTCGCCGATTCTTTTTGGAGGCCATGCGTTAGTGTTAGTTTCATTAAAGCCGAAAACAGGATAGAATTCAAACAATGGACGCCCGAATATTCAAAGCGTACGACGTACGGGGGCAGTACCCGGAGGAGATAAATGAACGAACCGTACGGATGATCGCCGAGGCGCTCGGACGACACTTCCCAAACGGGCCGATCATCGTTGGGCACGACGGTCGGACGAGTTCTCCGGCCCTCTCGTTCGCGGTGAAACGCGGTCTCGCTGTCACGAAACCACGGACCGCTATCATTGATATCGGGACCGTTACGACACCGATGTTCTTCTTCCTCGTGAACCACCTGAAGGCCGTGGGAGGGCTTATGGTGACGGCCTCGCACAACCCAAAGGGGATGAACGGCCTGAAAATGGTCGGAAAAGGAGCGCTCCCCTTCAATGGACGAGAGGTGCTAAAACTCCTTCGCACAAAGAACCATGCCTGATTCATACGTCGGCACATACGCAAGCTTCCTGCGCGGATTCCTCGCTCCGGCACGTCCGCTCAAGGTCGTTTTCGATTTCTCGAACGGACCGACCGCGCTCATCGTGCCGCAGGTCGTCCAGAGTGAAAAGAGCATCACCTCATTCTATATAGACCGAACGCTCTCCGGGAACTTCCCGGGACATGGCCCGAACCCGCTCGCGAGCGGAGCGACTATCCATCTCCAGCAGGAAGTGCTCGCGCACCACGCCGATCTCGGTGTCATTTTCGATGCGGACGGTGATCGGGCATTCTTCATCGATCACCGCGGTCGCTCGATCCCGGCCTTCGTCATCGCTGCGCTCCTCGCCCGCAACGAGAAGGGACCGTACGTTTTTGATACGAGAACCCTCCTTCCCCTCGAAAAGGTGGGGCTCGATACGACGAAAGGCGCAACGCTCTCCCCTGTTGGTTCGTTCTTCATTCGAGCTGCGATGCGTCGGATCGGCGCGGGGTTCGGTGCGGAGTACTCCGGTCACTACTATTTCAAGGACTTCTTCTCCGCCGACTCCGGCATCCTTGCGGCGATCAAGGTCATGAATGCGATCACGCGACTCCCCTACCCACTCGCGGACTTCTATGACCTTCTCCCGAAGCATATCGCGGTCGATGAGGTGAACGTACGGAGCGAGATGCCAACGCGAACGATCGCACGACTCACCGCTCACTTCCGTCCACACGCGAAACGAGCGAAGAAATTCGATGGCATCACCCTCGATTTCGGCGACTGGTTCCTGAATGCTCGCCCATCGAACACCGAGCCTTTGGTCCGCATCTTCGCGGGGTCGCCGAACGCGCTCCTCCTCCGCAGTAAGATCAAGGAGTGCGAACGGGTCGCCCTCGAACACTAACCACACTTCATGCGCGAGATAGACACGCTCATCATATCCGATATCCACCTTGGATCGCCGGTCTGTCGTTCCCGGAGCCTCCTCGCGCTCCTCGTCCATACACGCTTTCGGAAGCTCATCCTGAACGGCGACATCTTCGATGACCTCGATTTCACGCGCCTCTCGAAGGATGACTGGGCCCTCCTTGCGCATTTCCGTGAACTCTCGAGCCCCGGTGACCCACGAGAGGTCATATGGATCGCGGGGAATCACGATGGCCCAGCGCGAACACTTGGGCGCCTCATTGGTGTTCCGATCGTGAACGAACATATGTTCCGCGTGAACGGAAAGCGATGCCTCGCGATACATGGCCACCAGTTCGATCGGTTCCTTAAGAAGAACATCGTTATTTCGGCGATCGCGAGCTCGCTCTACCTGTTCGTTCAACGCATCGATACGAAGAACTTGCGCGTGAGTCGCCATATCAAACGTATGTCAAAATCATGGTTGCGGCTCTCGGAAAAAGTGGCACAGGGCGCAACGTGGTACGGGAAATTCCTGAAGCGCGCCGAGGTGGTATTCTGCGGTCACACGCACCGTGAGATGCACGAGGCCGTGAACGGCGTCGATTACTGGAACAGCGGGTGCTGGACCGATATCCCTTCCGCGTACATCACGATCACGGATGGGAATATCGAGCTCCACACAACGAAGTAACGGAGTGAACGGTGCGTGCAGCAAGAGCCCCCGCGGGGGCTCTTTCGTATCTTTGACATAATAGTATTTGTGTGCTATATTAATCCGAGTATATTCACCCCACACAAGCAGAGGAGGGACCGTGGCAGAGATCATGAGTTCCGTTGCGAACGTTGCGATGGTCGTGGTGTATTTTATCTATTTTCGCGGTATGGTGTACGGACCGACGAGACCGAACCCGGCGACATGGATCATCTGGGTCGGAGCGAATGCCGTGAACGCATTTTCCTACCGCGCGGTCGTCGGTGACATATCGGCGGCCGTGCTCCCCTACATCGTTCTTTTGCTCTCGATCGGCATTTCCGTCTATGCGTTCACGCGCGGAAAATTCTCCAGACTCGAACCGCTCGAGGTCGGGGCGCTGGTTGTTGCGCTCGCTGTCGGTGTCCTATGGCGCGTGACCGGAGATGCTCGATTTGCGAACCTCTCTATCCAGGTCGTCTATGCCATCTCCTACGTTCCCCTCGTTGTTCGATTCGTCCGCGGCACGGCGCGCGAGGACCCTGCACCGTGGATCATCGCCGTCATCGCATTCGTGTTCATGGTCGTCTCGATCTTCGTCTCGGGGAACCGAGACCCGGCCGCATTCGTGTACCCTATCGTGAACGGGATACTCGGTAATGGAACGATCGTGGTATTGGCAATACGAGAAAGAAGCAAAACAGAGCCAGACTAATGTCTGGCTTTTTTAATACATCGATTTATCGAGAAAACTCGAAAAACCCGGTAATGCGATAAAACCTACGGTCACCTATTTAAAAGTGTGAAAAATGTTTTACACGAAACACTTTGTGCCAGATTTCGGGGGTCGAACAGAGAAAAGCGGGTTTACCGGGAAAACCCGATAAACCCGATAATGCGATAAAACCTACATCTGCATATTTTTCGGTGTTAAAAATGTTTTACAACAAACACTTTGTGCCAGATTTCGGGGGTCCGAGGGACAAATTACATCCTCAACGCAGTTTCTGCCGGGTTTCCCGGTAATTAAAAAACCGGTTGCCTTAGGCAACCGGTCTTACTTGAATCATCGATCATGCACTCTTCGATACGAGCGGGAAAACATTTCCCGGTACCTTTCTCCGTGTAGAACCTATCTTTCGGAGGATCGCTGTCTTCAGAGCATCGGGTATCCTCTTCCGATTGTATACGCTGTCGATCTCCGGAACAAACTCACCGGTCGCGTCGACAACGTACAGCATCTCCTCCCAGAAAGCGAGCTCGATGTACGTATCGACCGTTCGTTCGCGGTGCTTCCACGGAACAAAGAAGCCAATGATGCCGTTCGCTCCTCCACGGAAACAGTCGACCAGGTTCTTCGACGAGGTCCGGGCGGCCAGAAGAAGGTGCATGGCATCAATACTCGGCTGCACACCGATCCGATTTCGTGCGTTGTAGAATGCTTGCATCAACGCTCGGATTGCCGATTTCTCCGGATCGTAGGGTGTGTAGCACTCACCTGCAACGAAGAGCAGGGGAACGAGTCCCTTTGCCACGTACGTGCTTTCTCTGGAAAGCGGCCCAATGAGATTCTCGCTCTCGACTGCTTCCTGAACCGCGAACCGAAGCTCGGTATCTGTCGTAAGACGGTTCACAAACCCAATGAGCGCCCTGAACTTCCCGATACCTTCGACGCGCGTCGATTCCTCTTTCGAAAAGCCGAGCCCACAAAGCGCCCGTACACACGCGGCAATGAATGCCCGGTGGCGAACGAGTTCGTGTACCGCGAGACCTTGCGGTGATCGCGGAAAGAACTCCGATCTGATCCGAAGGACCTTGAGATGCGTCGTCATGACCGCATCGATCGTTCCTTGGTAATCGTTATAGAGTTCCGGATCTTCTTTTCGAACTTCCTCCATCTCGCGTGCGGTGAGAACACGTTTCGTCGCGCGGGCGCGAGCAAGGATACCCGCGATACGCGAGTGTTGTTTGCTGTATCGTTCCTGCTTCATTGCTTCCTCCAAAATTGTGATGAAAAATGACTGTTCTTACAGTACACCATATTTTGTATATTGTCAATTGTTCCCTCAACAAAAAACCGCGGTATCGCGGTCCTTTTCTTCTCTTTTCCCTAGCTCCTATTTCTTGAGCTTCAGCGTGATGCGTCGTTCCTCCGGCTTCACCGTCTCAACGATGAACTGGTACGACTTCCCGTGGGCGAGCTCCTTCTTCATCTCCTCGACGCCACCGAACGCAGTCACGTGTATCTGCCCTTGGATCTCATTCGAAAGATTCACGGTCGCACCGAACGGGTTGAAACTGTAGATAGTTCCTGCGACTTCCTGCCCCTCCGTGTACGTATCCGCGACGGAAAGCCATGGGTCCGTCTTCAGTGCCTTCAGTGAGAGCGAGACCTTCCCCTCCTTTATATCGACGATCTTCGCCTTTACGACATCGTCGACTTTCACGACCTCCTTCGGGTTCTCGACGGTGCGATACTCGAGCTCGGATACGTGAATGAGCCCCTCAATAGCGGGGTTATCGGTGAACTTCATGAATGCCCCGAAGTCGGCGACCCCGGAGATGATACCCTCGACTACCTGCCCGATCTCGTATCCCTTCACAAGTTCTCGCGTATTCACTTCGGTCGCTTCGCGCTCGGAAATAATGAGCTTATTCGTCCGAGGATTCGCATCGATGATCTTCACGGTAAGCTCCTCGCCCACGAGCTTCGCGAGCGCCTTCCCGATCTGCGTCTTATCATCGCCCTCGACCTTCGGGTAGTGGTCGTTCGAAAGCTGGGAAACAGGGAGGAACGCGACGAGCTGCCCGAGCTGGGCCGTGAGGCCACCCTTGTTGCAGCCTACGATCTTCACTGTGAATGGCTCATCTTTTTCCCGTATCTCCTGGACCTCGGTCCATGCCTTCTGTTTTCCTGCCTCCGAGATCGAGAGCTCGACGAATCCATCTTCATTATCGACAGCGATGACCTTCGCGTGGATCGGGTCGCCGGGCGTGAGTCCGCGAACAACTTCCCGCGCGTTCAATAGCTCGCCACGGTACACGGCCCCTGTTCCGAACTTTCCGAGGTCAACGAGGAGGAGCTTTGAGCTCTCAGCAAGAACTGTTCCCTGTACGAGATCGCCGGGTTTCAGTATTGAAAGGAGACCGGTCTCGCTCTTCAGGAGCTGCTGGAGAACTGTGTTGTTGTTCTGTCTCGAGGTAAGCACGGAGTACAGACTACCATACCTCATCGTTGAAAAGCAAGCCAAATCGTCGTATACTCCCTAT
>Ga0172379_10000624_pt1 | contig 86253 bp, 86 predicted proteins | sample GrowelOW334metaG_FD_119756 | JGI IMG/M metagenome (GOLD analysis project Ga0172379, IMG submission 119756) | Groundwater microbial communities from an aquifer near a municipal landfill in Southern Ontario, Canada - Groundwater well OW334 metaG | ecosystem: Environmental > Aquatic > Deep... | reverse complement strand
TACCAGCAGTTCTGGTAAATGTAATCACACCACTTGTAGGTACTGCAGCTTCACTAAGAGTATAACTGACCTTTTCAGCTTTGATGTAGGCATTTGTTGCTGGAGCTGTGGAAGTGATGGTGGGAGCAACTCCATCGACTGGAGTAGAAGTCAAGCTACCATTAATAATATTATTTGCCAAATCCTTAGTGCCGGCTGATGGTGAAGCGACTGTGCTAACATTTGGTACATCTCCTGTGCCCATTGCATCAACTGTCAAAATTGCCTTAGTTGTATCGCCCTGCAAAACTGCATCTGAAATTGTATGACCAGTTACACCAAAATCAATTTTATCAATCGTACTCATAGCTTCTGTAAAAGTAACTTCAATTGTGGTAGTAGTTACTGTCCTACTTGAAGCAATGCCTGGTTTAATACCATCAACAGCAGTGACAGTTACGGGTGTTACGGCAGTATTTGCTGGACTAGCAAGATCATTCAGTGTGTCCACTTGAGTATAAGTAACATTTGGAGTTGCTCCAGGACCAAGAGCAGGGGTATAAGTTAGAGTGATAACTCCTGGTGCTGTCTCGTTCGCTGCGCTAACTACCGTACCCGCTACACTGAATTCACCACCTAAATCATTTACTGTGCCTCCATGCAAATCTTCGCTAAATGTTGCACTTAATGTAGTAGGCGAAATTGTTAAAGCCGACATCAATTTTGGCTTTGCTTCATCAATTTCTACCTTATCACCAGTTACAACATTTGCCAGTAAATTCCCTACCATATCTGCTCCAGCCCCAGCACTTCTAGTATAAGTAACATCTTTAACTTCGGTTCCAGCTACACCACCAGCAACAACTACATCAAAAGTATTGTCATCAGCTGTTCCGGTTGAAATACTTGTTCCTGCAGAACCGCCAACACTAAAATCATTAGGAGCAAAAGTAGAGTCGTCCACCGCTTCACTAAACACAACCGTAGCCGTATCCACTCTTCCATCAAAATCAGTGTCCTTAGTTGTAATTGTAGAAATTGTTGGAACTGTTGAATCTACGGTTGTTACTGCGTTATTGTCAATAGAATAGGTAAAACCACCGCTAATATCCCGAGTAACTACATTCCATGCTAAAGCCGCATTAGATAAGGGGGCTGTTGCTTGAAAAGATATAATAGCATTGCTTCCAGAAGGCAAAACGTCGGGACCAAAGTTGTCTGTCAAACAGACTGCAACTGAAGCTGATGAGGAACCGTCATTACTCCATCCAGTCGGACAAACAATAGTTGAAGTGTTAATAGTAAATCCGGTAGCCACATTAATAGTGATTTTATAAATTGAATCAGCTCCGTCATTATGTACAGTAAAAGTATAAGTTCCTGTTGACCCACCTTTAACTAAGATACGATCAACCGTAGTGGTCGTCGTATGCGCAGCAAAGGCTGTTTGAGCAACAAAAAAACCACCGGCAATAAAAGCAACGGCAGTTAACACAACAAAAGATTTTTTAATAAAATTTGCGGAACCTTTAATAAAATTTTTCATATTTAAAAAGTTAATAATTTTTTTAATAAATTTATATTTTTTGAGTAAACAAAAAACAGCTTGTTTACACCGAGCTTATCTACCCGTCATACTATACCCGTACTCTTTTCAGTCAATACTATACAAAATAAATTATTGTGCTGAAATCAACTAAATTCTATGGTCTTTAATTTTCAATCATTAGATAACAACACATATATTTGACAAATAATCTATAGTATGCTATACTTGTAGTAGATTTACGACACGGCTCATCTCGAAAAGATGGGGTGCTCGTAAGATGCTCTCTGAAAGGAGCAAGCGATGTCCGATTTCTTAGGTTTGTTGCAGACAGTTTTCAAGGCGACACTCGTCGGTCTGGGTACCCTGTTCGTCGTCGGCGTCATCGTCTTCGCCATCTGGTGTGCCTACGGCGTCATCAAGTCCCGCCGGGTGGTGACGAAGAGCTTCATCGCCCTCGTCATGGCCGTCGGCCTGCTCGGCTTCGGCTCCGTCGCCTACGCGGCGGATGCCAAAGAACCATACTACGGCTATGAGCGATGCGTCATCAACGGGGTTGTCTGGACCGTTCCAGACTACATCAACATCCAGCGCTTCCCCCCACTCGGGGGAAAGATGTCCTCCCGAGATGCCAAGCTCCTCCAGGTCCACCGTGAACCGCTGGTAGAGGCTGGGTGGTACGTAAACGAGATCAGGAGCCGACACACTTTCGAAGTGGTTTGGCTGGAGAAGGGTCAGATGGTCTGGGCGAGCAACGGCGGGCACGAGGCCCGGTATCTGGATGGGTGCATCAACAGGATCAGTTTGTTGCTGGCCAACAAGATTACCGTTGTCTTGCAGCCGAATCCAGCGCCACCCACAACCACGCCGGCTCCGTCGGCCACCTCGCCAACCGCACCGATGGGAATCGGGGAAATGACCGTTCGGGTCATCACCTACCCATTCCGTGCCATGTGGTCCTTCTGGACCAATCCGTGGCGCGGGTGGACAGCTCCGGTTCAGTAGCGTACCAGTGACCAGACTGTAATCTGGTAGGGAGGGTCATCCTCCCGGCCGGCAGGCCTCAAAACCTGCCGGTCTTTTTCGTATAAAATTTTGCAAATAAAATCGTGTTGTGTTTTACTTACTGAAGAGAGGAAGGTGCCCATGCTCGCAATTAGATTTGTTCACGAGATTCCGTGGAACCAAGTCATCGGTTTCGTGTTTATGATTCTGGTCGCACTCGGATGGATTGTGGCTGTTCGCCACTTCATCAACGAGGCGACCAGATATCAGAAGGAACACCCGCCGGCGGTCGAGACTCCACCCACCACCCGAAAGTGGGCGGACGAGTCAGACTTCAAGTTCCCTTAGTACGGCTCGGCACATGTCGAGCTAGAAACATGAAGGGAGTTAATCCCCTTCACACCGGCAGACGCAAGTCCGCCGGTTCGTCGTTTATCCGCACACCAATTTTGGCATTGTGTTTTTGTTGCTTGTTAAACATTTTTATATAACCTCATGTCCTATCACATAGCAACACAACTTACACATATTAAAACACGATGCAACGATGCCAAATTTGGTGTTCGGATTAATCCCCATTTTTTTTGACAGATTTATCTTGTGTGTGTTTTACTAACAATAGACTGTGTCAGCCGTGCGGGTTGACCAGAGAGAGGAGAAGCCGTGAAGCGATTCTGGTTCTTCGGTGCTATCATTCTCGGAATTACCGTCGCCGCTGTCGTTCGGCACAACCGCCCACTTACGTGGGACGGACGGGTCAGGTTCTGACCCACGCAACTTCTTCACGGGGGGCCTTAGGGCCCTCCTGTCTTTTTATTCTAAATTCTTCTTCAAAATAAGAGTTTGATATATTTCAATTAGAGTAAAAAACAGAGCAATAATAATCGGACCAAAAATAAATCCTACCGGACCAAAAAGACCAATGCCACCAAGTACGGCAAAAAGCATAATTAATTGATGAATTTCACTTCCGCGAGAATATAAATATGGCCCAAGAAAATTATCTACCAGACCGACAATCAAGATACCCCAAAGCAATAGTCCGATTGCAAAGGGAACGTTACCGATGATAAACATATATGATACGGCTGGAATAAAAATGATAGCCGTCCCAAGACCTGGCACAAGAGAAGCAACGGCTGAAACACTTCCCCACAAAGTGGCATTTGGAACACCAAAAATTTTCATACCAATACCAGCAAGAAGACCTTGAATAATAGCAATAAATAAGACACCCTTTACGGTTGAGAGGACAGTTTGTTTGATTTTACTAAATATACGTTCATCATATTCATTATTCATCGGACTTAGAACAACAAGAACTTTCTTGAACTTTGAGCCGTCTCGTAAAAAGAAATAAAGCGAAATGAACATAAGGATAATACCTGTAACTATATTAAACACACTGGAAACAATAGAACTTAAGTGACTTATAATTAAATCCGTACCAACCCCAATAACCGCTCCAATATCAAACGAAAATCCTGGATAAAATCTTTGAATCGGTTTTTCTATTACGTAGGTTATCTGATGCGCATAATTTAATTCTGTTTGGCTGGTTAGTTGTATATACAAATTTTTTGATTCATCAAGTATTTGAACGGTTAATAAAAATACTGGAACAATTATAATAACGGCAAAGAGTAAAATTACAACAAAGGCCGAGATTCCGCTTCTACCAGCAAGTAACCTTGTGAGCCTTTTATGTAATGGACTTAAAATAACAGCAAAAATAGCTGACAAAATTATTACTTCTATAAAAGGTAGAAAAATAAAAAATATGAGAACAGATACTAAAAACAACAATCCAATAAAAAAATATTTTTGTAATATATCTTTATCCACATTTATCCGCACACTAACTCTCATTTTGCGCTAGTGTGTCTTTTATTCTTAATTTTAATTGATTTCTTGCTTGACCTCTATATTTTAACATTTTTTCCCTCCTTCGCGCATCTGATTCTATCTTATACGCTTCATAATATATTAGCACATATGGTTTATTCTTTTTTGTTGATTTAACTAGTCCTTTGTTATGTTTTATGAGTCTTTCTCTAAGACTATTAGTAGAACCAATGTATAGATTATCAAACTTTTTACTTTTGATCACATATACATAAAACATAACGAAATGAGAGTTAGTGTGCGGATGAATTATAACATAAAGTTTTTGAGTGTGAAAAAGCCCGTGGGAGCGCGATGATATCGCGGGCTTTCCCACAGGCCTTTAGCCGTCGCCACGTTCGGCTCGTCGCTTCTTAAGACGAAGCGCTTCCGGGACCCCGAGGTCCATAGAACCCAGGATTGGCCTGGCATGTCCCTCCCACGCTGTAAGAATCTGGTCATGACCCTTTGGGATGGCTGTCGCCTTGATCAGACGACCGAGACAGTGAAGGTCAGTGCTTGATGCTTCTCCAATCGCATCCACAATGGACTCGTGGAAAGGCTTGTCGTCCTTCATACTTGTTTTTGGCATGTAAACTCCTTCCCGCTCCAAAATTAGATTATCAGCTACAGCCTTTTTGTCAACAATATAAATTATTTTAAGTATTTTTTGTTCTTTAACTTTTCTGGTAATAAATCCTCTTTGGTATATTGCTCATAGCCTTTTCCGTAATCCAAATCCTTCATGAGCTTAGTTGGGGCGTTTCTTATTTTTAAAGGTATAAGGAGGTTACCATATTTTTTTACATCTTCCATGGCCTCCAAGTAAGCATTGTAAGCTGAACGGTCTTTTTTGGCCTGCGCTAAATAGACAACCCCGTGTGCCAAATTCTCGGCACATTCAGGCAATCCTATAGTTTCCACGGCCCGAAAAACAGCATTAGCTACAACAAGAGCCGTTGGCTGAGCAAGGCCAATATCCTCACTGGCAAAAACCACCATACGACGAGCAATAAATTTTGGGTCCTCACCAGCATCAATCATTCTGCACATATAATAGAGCGCAGCATCAGGCTGACTAGCACGCATACTTTTAATAAAGGCGCTTATAGTATTGTAATGCTCATCACCAACCTTATCGTACCTTAAAAATTTTGATTGTAGGGCTTGTTTCAAATTTTCAACACTAATTTTTCCATACAAACCAATGGTGGCTTCCAAAAGCGATATGGCTTGCCTAGCATCACCGTTGGCCATTCTAATAAGCCACCCTTTTGACTCTTTATCTATTTTTATTTTGGCTTCTTTTCCGCCTCCTCGGCGGACCGCCGAAGAGGCGGTTTGTACTCGATCAAGAATCTCCCCCATTTCTTCGGGAGAAAAATCATTTAAAACAAAAATCCTACAACGTGAAAGGAGAGGCGAAATAACCTCAAAACTCGGATTTTCTGTTGTAGCACCGACAAGAAGCATCTCACCGGACTCAACAAAGGGTAAAAGAAAATCCTGTTGTGATTTATTAAAACGATGAATCTCATCAAGAAACAAAACTTTTGTTTTTTCTTTCTCTGAAACCAATATCTTTCTTATATCATCTTTCCCGGCAGAAACAGCCGAAAGTTCGTAAAAATCGGCATTAATAGCTTTGGCATAAATTCTAGCCAAAGTGGTTTTACCCACTCCAGGAGGACCCCATAAGATAAAGGAAAAGAGATGTTTCTTTTCTATGGCAACACGTAGGGGCTTTCCTTCGCCCACTAGATGTTTCTGGCCAACAAAATCATCGAGATTTGTAGGTCTAATTTTTACAGCTAAAGGAGTCATTCCTCTATTTTAACATTTTTTTATCTTGTCAACTTGCTTGAAAATTTTGTGTTAAAATTCATCCGCACACTAACTCTCATTTCGTTATGTTTTATACCCACATAATAGAAAATTAAAGTTAAAATAAGCGACATAAGTTCAATCCCCCAAGATTAGAAAGTTATAAAACATAACAAAAGGGTTAGATATATAAGGAAAGAAAAAAGTGTTAGAATATATGAGTCGAGTTAGAAGTAGATTAAAATTAATAATAAAAAATACACTAACCCAAAATGAGAGTTAGTGTGCGGATAAAATGGGCAGAGTTATTATCAAACAAGGACCTATGGCTTTTTTGAAGGAGGTTTTCCTAATGGAAATTGTCGCTGTTATTTTTCTCATTGCTATTTCTTATCTAGCAAATTATGAGGTGCTTTTCAGAGGATTGAGTATAGACCATTATGTTCGCTATGACCTTTTTATTTTAATTGTTTCTTCTTTGTTTCAATTGACATATCTAGTTACTCTTTTTCTTGATTGGTATTTTTCATATTTTGAAATTGGAGAAAAGGAGATTATTAGAAAATCAGGTATTTTATTTCAACGCAAAAAATATATAAACCTTAATGACATTATATCTGTGGAAACACATCAATCACCGATTGCCCGTAGAATAAAACATGCCACTATAATACTTGAGCATCAAGATGGTAAAATTACAAAATTGAAAGATATACCTAATTTTGAAGAATATACGGAAATAATAAAACAAATAACCCAAAACTCTCCTAAAAATACCTCACCTTTAAATTTACAAACTCTGTTAAAACGAGATGAGGGATATAAGTTAGAGTTTAAGGAAACCCTTCGTTTTGATACAAGAAAAAACGAGGTTAATAAAGAGTTGGAGAAAGTCATAGTAAAGTCAGTTGTAGGTTTCTTAAATGCGGATGGTGGAACACTTCTCATTGGAGTAAATGACGATGGAGAAGTAATCGGACTAGAAAACGATTATAAGGTATTACCAAAGAAAAATCGTGATGGTTTTGAAAATCATTTGACTATGCTTGTAAAGACAATGATTGGTTTGCAGTTTACAAAATATATAAAAATAAACTTTGATAATGTAAATGAAAAAGATGTTTGTATTGTCTCTGTTCAGAATGGACATAAACCAGCATACTTAAAAAATGGCGACAAAAGAGAAGAGTTTTTTGCTCGTATTGGTAATTCCACTCAACCATTTTCCATGAGTGAAACCGAGGAATACATAAAAACCCATTTTAAGAGATAGGTCTCAAAAACTTTATTTTCTTTTATATACTAGGACATGGGGCAAACTCGCAATTTGGACCCGTGCGTCCAACCGCAGAACCGTCAGGACAAATTTTTGCTTCTTGTGTACAAGCTACAGGCCCAGTTGGTGCTAGGGTTTTGCGATACAGATAAAATGCCCCTAAAAGAACTATTAATATTAATAAAAAGAGAACGATTGTTTTGTTATTCATAATGCCAATATTATATCATTCTAAAAGACATCTTTAAAGGCTACTACTTCTTACGTTTTGCAAGAAGTCTAAGTCGTTTTATTTCAAGTCGCTTTTTTGTCTTGTGCGAACGAGATGTTTTGTTTTTTGTGTTTGTTGCTGCTCTTTTTGCCATCCCATTAGAAGTAAAATTCACAAAATAATATACCTTGTGATAAATTACTTAAATTATTTTTATAATGAATACCTATCCCTATTAACTCTCTACAACTTCTAACGGGACAGGTATGTAAAAGTATATACTAATACCACTAAAACGGAAAGCTGTCATACTATTTTTTATTTATTTAGTTCTATCAATTTTATCTCTTTATCAAATGAGTTTGGGTAATTCTTATAAACTCCGATTCTATAGGTGTCAGATTAGAGACTTTTGATAGCATGTTTTTTAATTAAAAATTAAGTATTTTCCCTCACTTATAATTTCAACCTTACCGTCCACAATCTTCAGGGCCCCATCATCATCCATAGCATAAATTTTTTTTGGTATTTTTTCTACTATTTTCTTGATATTTTCCTCTCGCAATTTTGAAAAATATTGAGAGTTAAGGTGTGGCAGAAAATAAAAATCTACATAATTAAGACCTAGCATGTCTTCTGACCTATCAAAATCTTCGTCATATAAGGATTGTGATATTTCAAAAGATAAATCCGGATTTGTCACCATAGTGCCTGCGCTCAAACCAACATAGACTTTTGTTTTCAACAATTCCGGCAATAGCTCCTTCAGTCCAGACTTATTTATCCATTCCATAAGAGTATATTCGTCTCCACCTTCAAAGAACAAAATGTCAGCTTCTTCAAATTGTGGCAACCAAACATCCTTACCCACAGCAGAAATGTCAGCAATATTTATTGACTTCAAGTTTAATTTTTTCAAATTAATTAAATCATTTATAAGCCACCCCTTGTCTCCCATTTCTACATTTGAAGCAGTAGGAACAAAAACAAGTGAAGTATCCTCTGGCCTTTTACCTACCAATTCAAATAGTGCGTCAGTAATTGATTTATTTGTAATTCCTCCAGATGTTAACAGTAGTTTCATAAAATAAAAAATAGTGTCAGAAATAAGAGAATTGCTATAATAAAAAATATTCCTAATGTATAGGCAAGCAGGTGAACAGCTTCTGTCCTTTTACCATCTAAATACCATATAATAGGCCGACCAAAAATAGATACGCCAACTATAGCGACTGAAAATACCAAAAGAGACAACATTAAGATTGGAACAAGTATCACGTTGTCGCCCGCTGAGTCAAAAGATTTTGGCACATAAAATAAAAACAAAGATACGATTACGATATAGCCAATTGTCATGACAGCGTTCATAAAAGCATTTTTTATGATTAAGTTTTTCATAATAATTTATTTATCTAATTTTTTATAAAGAGTTCCAGTGATAACGAGGATGATAAGTCCCACAAAAAATAACTTCCAGGGATGACCAGCAAAAAAGGAAATGTGAGTGATTATATCTTTCAAGCCTTCGCTCACAGCCACTACCCCGACAAGAATTAGAAGCATAAAAGTCAGAGGATATCGCCTAAAAACTGACCTCGTCCTAATAGACATAAAATTGTTTATTTGGTTAGACAGTTCTTCAATATGTTTGAGAATATCTAGGCCCACCTGTTTTTCATTTTCATCTTTCATGTATTAAATAATATCACAAATCAAAAGACCTGTTGAGTTGAAAATTTATAAACGAAAGACCCCGGGGAGCGAACCCCCAGGGCCTGGAACACGAACGAACGGGTCGTCAGTGGGCAGGGACACTGCCCAAGACCGCCACGTGGGACAGGCACGGCGCCTGTCTATAGTCTGCCGGACTGATGGAAATTTCAATCCATGGAAGCACCGGGCCTCCACGCCGGAGAATCTTGATCCTCGGGACCTTAAGCCCCGTAGTCATCCGGAGCTGGAACTTGTCCGTCCCCAACATGGGAACCAGGGCCTCCCTCATACCGTCCTTGCCGATGGACGATGCGACGAGAACCAACGTTCCAATCTTACCAGCTCCCTTCGGAACACCATTGAACCGAAAGTATGGCCCACAAGGCTCATCAACGCCAGGCCAGATAAGGCCGAGTGAGGTCAGGTTGACCAGCTCGGCCTCGTATCCGACGACCATCGTCGTCGGTGGCTGAGCACTAACAAACCCAACCAAACCGACGAGCAGGGCGAGAGCGACGAACACTGTGGCGATACGCATGACGAATCTCCTTCTGCTGTGGCGGATTTACCAAACGATATTGTTACACAATATTAAAAATAAGTCAAGTTGATATTGTGGGTCAACTACTGTTCTTTATAAGTTTATCGAGTTGCTCTCATACCGCCAATTGGTGCAAGCCCTGCAGGACGAATTTGCACATTTTGAGCAGTAAGACTTCCGTCACTGTTTGCAGTACCGGTAATAGTTACATTTGTACCGGTCGTTAGGTCCCCCAAAGAACCGGCTGATGATTTCATTACTTGTGTACTAGTAGCAACTAAAACAATTTTAGTACTACCGTCTTGCATTTTTATAGTTATACTTGTGGCGTCTTTAGAAATAATTTCACCTGCCGTAAATCCACCATTTATATTTCCTCTCATACCAGTACCTCTTGCACCACTTACATTTCCCGTAAATTGACTGTTAGTAAATTGTCCTCGAGTAGGAAGAGTCCTTTTGCCATACACCACTCCACCATAAAATGATGCCCCAATTAAAATTAATACTACGACAACTATTGTTGTTTTATTCTTCATCCCGTTTAGAAATAGGAGATCATTATTTTGTTTTGATTCCTACATTTAATTATTTAATGTATCTGATAATGGCACTTTTGATCTCCGTTATTTCTAACGGGATTCATTTTTTTAATTATTTTTGTAATTTACTTTATAAACTTTATAACTAACTTCCTATTCGTACCTTAATGCCTCAATAGGGTTAAGCATTGATGCACGACGTGCGGGGTAATACCCAAACACGATACCAACAACGGCTGACACCCCAAAAGCAAGAACAACTGACGAAAGTGAAACACTTGTTGTCACAAGACCCGTCCAATTCACGACAAATGAAATCAACCAACCTAATGCAATACCTATAATTCCACCAATAACTGTCAAGGTAATCGCTTCTGCCAAAAACTGAATTGAGATATCTTTTTTGCGCGCACCAATCGCTTTGCGTAGTCCAATTTCTCTTGTGCGTTCTGTCACGGTCGTGAGCATCATATTCATAATACCGATACCCCCGACCAAAAGAGAAATACCTCCAATTGCGGCCAGAAGATAGGTAAGTGTAGATGTGATGCTAGATGCTGCTCCTAAAATATCGTTTTGATTTTGCACGCTGAAATCAGCTAAAGTAGAATCTGAGATTTTGTGCCGACTTAAAAGCAATGCAGTAATATCTGCTTGTACTTGTGACATTACCTCAGGTGCTGTAGCTTGTACAGCAATAGTTGAGAGATATTGGTCACCTGAGAGATATCTTTGTGCACTTTTTGTTGGAATAAAAACCACATCATCTTGGTTTTGAAAACCCGACCCGCCCTTTGAAACTGTAACGCCAATAACTTTGAATTCCATTCCGTTAATGCGAATTGACTGTCCTACAGCACTTGTCCCCTCTCCAAATAAATCAATAAGTGTCGTAGGCCCAAGTACTGCCACTTTTGACGCTGAATTATTTTGGGTATCAGAAATGAACGACCCGTCGGCTATTTCTATATTACGAATTTGAGGATAATTTGATGTGACACCGTTTACCGTTGTATTGGTATTTGTACCCTTTGCCGTAATCTGATACCGACCAGAAACTTGAGAAGCAACGGCCTCTACATCTGTAATTTGTGTTGCAATAGCATCGGCATCTTCATTGGTCAAAGTTTTAGCATTCCCACGGCCACCACTTGCACCAAAACCCTGTTGACGCTGTGCTCCAGGTGTCACTTGAATTAAATTTGAGCCAAGTGACTCAATTGAAGATGATATTGTTTTAGATGCACCAGTACCAATACTAACCATGGCAATTACTGATGAAATACCTATTATAATACCGAGCATGGTTAACCCAGACCGAACTTTGTTGGCAGATAATGCTGAATATGTTTCCTGAATGATATCTTTAAATTTCATCGTGTTTATAATGTTTACGTGAATGTGATTTAGAGTCGGAGACTATGACACCATCCCGTATCGTAATAATGCGTTCAGCATACTCGGCCACTTCATGCTCATGTGTAATTAAAATAACAGTACGACCATGTTCTTTGTTTAGTTTTTGAAAAGTGCCGAGAACAATTTCTCCAGTCTTCGTATCCAGATTTCCCGTAGGCTCATCAGCAAGAATAAGTGAGGGGTCGTTCACAAGTGCTCTCGCAATAGCAACACGCTGAATCTGTCCACCAGATAACTCATTACTCATATGGGCAAAATGTGATTCTGTCATTCCAGATGCCAATAGTGCTTTTATTGACCTATTTTCTCTTTCTTCTTCGTCTACACCTGCATAGACAAGAGGTAACATCACATTACGCATAACAGTCGTACGTGGTAACAAATTAAAAGATTGAAAAACAAAACCAATATGAAGTCGATGAATTTCAGCCAACTCTTCGTCCGTTTGAACAGACACATCTTTACTATCAAGAAAATATGTTCCCAAGGTTGGTGTATCAAGACAACCGAGAATATGCATGAGAGTTGATTTACCAGAACCCGATGGTCCCATAATTGCCACAAATTCACCATCCTCAATAGTAAAAGTAACTCCTTTTAGAGCCTGAAGCTTTGCATCACCAGAACCATATGTTTTTGTTATATCTTTAATTTCAATCATGCTATAGAAAATTTAGAAACGAATTCCTGTTCCACCAAGTCCGGTTCTTGCGTTACCAGAAGTCGTTGTGTTTGCTGTTGCTGTCCCTGAAATAGTACGTGTCACAATTTGTTCTCCCTCTTTCAATCCTTCCAAAATTTCCACTTTTGTGTCATCAGATATACCAGTTTTTACCTCAATCTGTGTTGGTGAAATAGTAGAAACCACCCCCGTTGTCCCTCCGGTCTCTGCTAATGCTGGATTGAATACCTGAACATAAGTTACGCCGTTTTGTGTTTTTATACTACTTGATGAAACCGCTAAGACATCCTGTTTAACATCAGTTTGAATAGAACTGTTTACGGTCATACCAGATTTAATACGTTCATCCTGACTATCAAATCCAATTTTCACTTTGTATGACACAACCCCCTGACTGACTGTTCCTACCGCATCAATTTCAATAACCTCACCAGTCAGAGTAAAATTTTCTATAGCATCAAATGTAAGTGTAGCCTTGTCTCCTAGGCTAATTTTTGTTGCATCTACTTCATTAAGAGAGAGTTGAGCAATCTTTTGAGTAGTAATAAGTGTTACTACGTTACTTCCAGTTGAAACGGTATCAAACTTTTTAAGATTCACGGATGCAATTGTACCAGCGAAAGGCGCAGTGACTGTGTAATATGAAAGATTATTTTTGAGCTCTTGCAAATTACGTTCTTGATTTGCTATTGACCCCGCACTTGATTGAAGACTTATAGGATTACTTCCACTTTCATTACCAATTTTATATATCTCTATATTACGTTCACTGTCACGAATAGTCTTTTTTGTAGTATCAAGTGACTTTTGTTGATTAAGTAATGCACTTAAATTACTGTTAACTGTTGAAAGGTAACTGCGAGCATTTGTGCGCATAGTCGTGATCAATGAGTTCACCATTATGTTACGTATTGTTGCATCATCAACTACTGCGTCTAAAACATTTAATTCACTCTGCAATGCTTGTGCTATAGCTGTGGTGGTATCAACAGATGAATTCAATAACTTTTCGAGGCCGGAAGTGGGTGAATAGCGAGTTAATACTTTAAAATCCAATACCGCTTGGTCGTATTTTGTGCGAGCTATTTTATAATCTCTTTCGGCAATATCTGCAAATGTTTGTATCCCTGAATTTAAGTTGTTTGAACCAGTATTCTTAAGTACATCAATATTCCATTGACCCTGACCACTTAGAGTATACCCATATAAAATATTTTGCATACCAGTAACCACCCCCGGCAAATCAAGATAGGCATTAGAAACAGTATTGTATGTATCGTTGTAAGTAGTGTCTAGACTTTTTTTTGCATCATCAAGTGCTTCAAGCGATTTTTCATAATCAATCGGTGCTTGGGCAGAATCTTTTTGATATTGTAATTTTGCTTCTGCAAGCGAGCTTTCCGCATCAGCAATAGTTTGTTTGGCATTCGTGGCATCAATATATGCCAGTGCTTGACCAGCACGAACCGCGTCTCCGGCTTTTACACCAACCCAAGTAACATCCCCCGAGGCTTTTGGTTTAATATCAATCTGATTTACGGTCGAAACTTGACCGCTTGCAGACACAGAAGAAACAATGGTTGTTTTCTCTACTGTGCCTAGAACATAACTCACACTAGCACTAGAAGATGTAAATGTTTTGTAAATTAAGTAACCACCCCCAACGATTACGAGGATAATGATAATACTTATAATTTTGTGTAATTTTGCATAAGCAGAAACTTTTTTGAAACTTATGTGTGAAATAAAATTTTTCATTATGTTTTTGTATTAGACTATAAATCATTTTTTGGCATCGGAGCCAAACGAATAAGCTTAGCCTCTATTTGTCCTTTATCATTCGGAGTACCCAAAACAACAATAAAATTCCCGACCTGGAGTTTATCCTTTGTTATACTATTGCGAAATTCACGAATTTCAGTATCTTCATTTATTACCAACGTCTTTTCAAGATTATCTGGTCCAGCGACAACAATAAGTGGCAATGCAATACTTACTATTTTTCCGGTAGCCCCATAACCGCTCGGCATATCCATTCCTCCTGGAACACCCCTAAAGCCAAAATTTCCCCCTCTTGGGTCTTTAAAATTTCGCTCAAAATTATCACCCAAACGATGACCAAACGTCGCTTTTCTATATCCCACAGCAATACCTGCTTGGAAGATAACAAGAGCAACAATTGCTATTACAAGACCGATTAGGATACCCCGAAAGACTCTCGATTGTATAAAATTTTTTATATTCATCCCGTTAGAAATAGGAAAGCTTTTTGCTAAAGCCTTTCCGTAGTTATTTAATAATATTTGTTAATAATTAAGTATTTCATGATAATTCATTATTCTCATAAACAAACCTGGTGATTTCTAACGGGATTCATATTATTTAATTGTTAAAAGACAAAATTAACCCTCCTCTTATGTTTTTTACTAATGTTCGGACAGAAACCAGAAGAGTATACATTGCTATTAATGAGACCGTTATTCCCAATATTGGTAATGTTTCTAATAGAGACAGGGATAATTCCTTCCAGTAGTAAATTGCCATATTAGGGTCAGAGAAAATGATAGATATAAAACTTCCAAAACTAGACTGGTAAAATTCCTGAACCATATATCTGACCGAGAAAAACAAACCAAAAATAGAAGCAAGTCCTATGGTAATAGACATAAAAAAATACATTTTTGCACGATAAACTTCCTCTTTTTTAATTGAAAAAAGTATTTTTTCTCTAAGTTCTCTTGATGGTCTCAGTTTATCCATAACATATATACGAAAATAGGGTGCATTTTGGTGCACCCTATTGCTTTCGTAATGTTTTAATTATGCCGTCTGAATATCTAGCAATCGTCGTAAAGAAGCCAGACCTCTGCGATATTGACTTTTTACCGTATGAATCGGTTTTTTAAGTACTTTTCCTATTTCATCAAAAGTCATATTGCTCGTATGTCGGAGTGTTAATACCTCGCGATATCGAGGATTAAGTTGACTTAAAAAATTTTCTAGATATCTTACATTTTCTGCCTGTGCCAAGAGTTCATCTTGAAGAGGTTCCTTGTCAGTGAGAGTCTCTACTAATAGATTGTGACCTTCAGAGTTTTCAAAATTAGAAAATGGCAACTCTTTTGTTTTTCTAAGGTAATCAATTGATGTATTGTAAATGATACGGAAAAGCCAGCCACGAAAACTGTTGCCGGAAATAAACTTTCGTATATTCTTCCAAGCTTTCATAAAAGACTCTTGGGTAATATCTTCAGCGATATGCTTATCATTTGTGAGTTTAAGAGCAAAATTATATGCATCTTTGAGATAGCGGTCGACAAGTACGGTGAGAGCATGGTCGTCTCCTTCTAGGTAGGCTGAAATAAGTTGTTCGTCATCTTTTTGCATTTGTTCTTAATTATAGCAAAAAATCACGAACTTGTATGGACTCTCTACTTCTTTTGAAAATCAACCCAGAGAGATAAAACTCCGAGAGCAGCAAAAAGTGAAGCTTCTAGCCAGTTGCTTTTTTGGATGGCCTCAATAAGAGCTATACCAAAAAAGAGAACAAAAACTGCAAGATTTGTAAAATTTAATTTTTTCATGTTTTTACCCCTTCCCTGTCCTCTTTTTTAAAATTCCGAATAATCATTTATTGTTGTAATTTTTCTTTTAGTAATGGGGCTATTTCTTTTCGCATAATAAGGCTTGGTCTGAATGCCAAATCATCTTTAAATTGAATATTTAAAATTTCACTTAAAACTCGCTGCATTTCTAGGTCTCCCGTAATGAAAGCGTTAAATCCTTCGCCGAGGTCTATAAATGACATAAATATCATATCTAATCCATCTTTTGCCTTGAGGTCCTCTAGTATCTGAAGAATCTTTGCTTTACGACTATTAACCAACGACTTCACGTCTATTATCTCTAGTTGAGCACAGCCAATCTTATGTTTTCCGAATTTAAACCAAGCAAAATCAGCCTCAATTCTTTGGGCTAATTTTTCTCCAGAGACATCTGATTTTGCACGGAACATATCATCAATAAATTCCTGGGTGAGTCCTAGTTTTTGGTTGAGCCATTCTGCCATTTGTCTATCACGGTCAGTCGTGACTTTTGCTCGAAAGTTAAGGGTGTTTGACACAATCGCTCCATAAAGTAATGTGGCGGAAGAAACCGAAATATTAATGTTTTGTTTATAAAACTTCTCTGCAATTAGCGTAGCAGCAGAACCAACAAATTCAATTTGAATCTTTGCGTTTGTGAAAAGCTCGGCATCGTTTACTTTCCTGTGGTCTATAACCTCAATAACATTTTCAGGCCGAACAAATTTATCTAGGTCACGTAATTCACTGGCATCTACTAGAATTATTTTTTCCAAATCAGCTGTTTTGTCTTCTTCTATTTTCAATCCAAATTTTTTAACCAAATAAGTTGCTTCAATATGGGGTTCTCCAAATATTCGCATAACTGCTGGAGTACCAGTTTTATTTAAAAATTCTGTATAGGCCACTGCACATGAGTAGCCATCAAGGTCTGGTTCCGTATAACTAGTTACTACTACTGTATTCATTTTTATTAAATAATCACACAATCCTCGTAGGTAGGAGTATTGGGGTCACCCTCGGTAATGAAGGCTGTATCAGCTTTATTCCAAAAAACTATAGACTCGTTGGAATTTGCATACCGAGCGCCTGAAGCAGAAATTGTCTGCGGTAGATAAACCGAACCTAGTTCGTCTGTTTTAATGTGCACGAAATTTTTATAAAAGCTGGCAGATATCGTTTTGTCGTCTACACAAGCAAACTTTACGTTATTTATTGCTTCCCCTAAAACAGATTTATTTTCAAATTTTCTCCCGATTAAAAATCCACAGAAAAATACCGCAACAAAAAGTATAATTGCCACAATCTGCGAAAGTCTTGTTACTTTATTCCATTCAATGGTCATAACTTTATTATATCAAATCTAAAATTAAATTTGCTGGCCGTCTGGTATGACCTTGGAACAAGCACTATTGAGAAGTCAAAAAATGTAACTCTGGTCCATTGAACCATAGATTGGTTATGTGTTGTATTTGCATGTGACAAATGTAGGACGAGGAAGATTTCTTCCTTTCTACATCATAAGTAAACCTAAACTCTTTAATATGTTTCCCCTTCCAACGAAGTGGCGCATCAATAAGATTATTAACTAAAGCAATCACAAATTCCCCTTTTTGTTCAAAGCCAATGGTGATTCCTAAAGTTTCCATCTCAGTAAATAGTTTTGAAATCTCAAGAGAGTTTAAACTGGCCCCAGTGAAATTTTGTTTATCACCACCATTTTTTATGCCCTCAATTATATTGTCCCACTTTTCAAAAAATTTTTTTAATTGTTTATTATAATCAAGACTTGTATGAACAATCCAATCTCGATAGAAATAAATGACTGGAAATTTAATAGTATGATCATCGCAGGAATCTTGAATTGCCTTACTTAGCATGACAAGGGTATACAAAACAGACCCTTCACTAATACTCTTAGTTAAAGCACTTTGGACCTTTTGAACTAACCTATTTGAGTAATTAGTCATTATTATTTACTAAATCATCAATTATTAAGCTGCCCGACTCGAGTTAGAACCGTGGTTGGCATTGCTCTATAAGGTCATTTTAACACTTTTTGGAAAGTATGTCCGACGGCACTCGAGCACTTAAGAAATTACTAATTCATTAAGCATTTCTAGTTCTTCGTTTTTCCACACTCCAGACCATACTATTCCAAACTTTTTACTGACCTTTTTAGCATTTTTACTATACATTGATATTTGCACTTGATACTTCCCTGGAATTAAACAATCCCATTGAGAGTAATGTCTTGTCGGCAACTCAAAAAAGAATTTGTTTTGTTGTTTTTGTTCTTCCTTAATCGCATAATATATCGATTCCGGCTCATGAGATGGTTGAGAAATATGACCAATGTCACAGAAAAATTCTCTCCCAGGTTGAACCGTGAAATATTTACTATCAGCAGTACCACTCCACTTTAACGATACTGGGGAAAATCCAGCCCATTCTTTTAAATCACCAGCACTATTTTCTTTCCAAATTCTTTCTAAAACAGCCTCACATTGTTCTGCTTGAATTTTTCCAATATTTTCTATTCTAAATCTGAAATAATAAACAGGATAACTTATACCAGTTCCCCTCATCTCTGTCTTGTGGCAATCTGGCGGAAAATGATTAAATCTAAACCTTAATTTAGCCGAGTAAAATGTATACTTCCATCTCTCTATAACATATGGAGCAATAAAAGCAACCGAGGCAAGTAATATTGTTGTAAATATTAGTACCCAATCACTAATTGTTATAGAAGTTAATATTGGTGAAGTTGTAGTTCCCATTTTGGTCTGTAAAAATATTCTACTCTAATGTTTCCTCGCAAATATAAGGTTTTCCACCAGATGTGTCACAATTCTTCCCACATTCGTAATCATATCCAGAACCATTTGGATTGTATTTAGACATTTGTTCACCCACCCAGTCACGACAAGATTCTAAAGAATTAAAAACGGTATTACTTTGTATATCATTTGTTAAGTTATTTGCATCCGGATAATAAAACCCAATATATTCATCTCCTTTCAAGAAAATATAAACTCCAAAAATAAGAGCCACCACAACTACAATACCTATTATATTTTTCATATTGTTAATTATATCGCCGTTGCTAAAATATCGCTCTATGCAAACTATTGGTTTAGTAGCACTGACGCGACTCGAGCGACGCACGAGTTGGCTGGGGGACAGGGGCTCGAACCCCGATTCTTTGGACCAAAACCAAATGTCCTACCATTAGACGATCCCCCAAATATTTCATTTAATACCTCTAACTATTGCTTCTGTCCACCCAGCTATTTGCCGAAGTAAACTAGAACTAGCACTTACTTTAACCCGTAATAGCCCATAATACAAGCTCCCAATATTTTTTCTGTTAGTTTTTAACTTATTTGTTTTAAAATAGACTTTGTTAAATTTTTTTACATGAAAACCTGTTATTTTAGACCAGTATTTTCTTACTTCATCAACACCGTTTTTACTATTTTCATGAATATATATCTCACAACCAATTCTGTCTTTATTAACTCGACATGATTCTACTAACCATTTAATAAATACTTTAATCATTCTGGGGTCAGAATTGTTGAAACTAATACCTGGTCCCGGGTGTGAATCCTTTTCTTTTGTTCCTTCTGCCCAGTACAACGCTATTCCAATAAGCCATAACTCGCGTTTTGAAATATTTGTTATATCTTTTAACGCCACCTCATGTATTTTTTGTACTCTTTGTAGTCTCTGTTGATGTTTTACCAAACCACCACGTTTGGACGCTTCCAATTTCTTGGCAGTTAATCTTTGAAATTGCTTTTTAGATAAACCTACACTATGTAACCATTCTGAAAGTGTAGACTTTGCGACAGAGACTTCTTTTAAAATCTCCGAGTACGACTTACCTTCTTTTCGGAGAGTAACGGCCTTTTCTTTTTTAATATTGTTTGAGAACATAGATTATATAGATAATTATATCATAACCTATGTTCGACATGATGTGGACAACTTTGGTTATTCCCTACTAACAGTTTCTCTTTTATTTTTTATTCTATTTAAACCTCTATTTTTATAAGCCCAATAACCCCAGAGTTCAAGAATAGCAAACATAATGAGTGACACGTAAAACAAGACGAGAAGACTTAATGATGATAAATAATTTTTTGCCAAGAAAAGAGTCAAGAAATAAGAAAAAACACTGAAAACAACATCAAAGACCATATTAAACCTCGTTTCCTCTATTTCTGTGACAAGCTCAAACACCTCCCAGGCCAACATCAAAACAACTGACGCAACAAAACCTATCCAGAATTCTAATTTTAAAAATATAACCAAACAACCCAATAAAATACCGGCCAGAAAATGGTTAACGTGCCATAAATCAAAATGCCTCCCTTCTTTCCAGACTTTTACCACCCAAGAATTTCTTGTAAAATCTTTAACAAAGAACATTTTGTTTTATTTGTTTTCACCAATAAGCTTTACTAGAGCCAATTCAAGTGGTAACTGCGGTATATACGCCCCAGTTGTTTTCTCGTAGGCAGTCAGAAGTTCAATGAGTGTCTGGGATGAGAAGACTTCACCAACTTCGGGATTTAGAGCAAAATCACTTACAAAAGCAAATTCTTTTTCTGATAGTTCGTCTTTGACCAAATGCCCTGCCCCGAATCTAACAAGCAAGACCGCTCTGACTGTGTGCAAGATTAATTTCAGAAAGACAGACATGTCTATATTTTGTTCAACTGCCTTTTTTACATTTTCCAGACCTTTGGTCAAATCCTTTTCAGCCATGGCTGAAACAACACCATGAACAAGCTCCACCGATGGCGCACCCGTAACGAGACGAACCTCGTCTTCAGAAATTTTCTTGCTGTGCCCCGTACTGAGCTCTGCTCTAGTACTGGGGTCTTTTGAATACGCAAGCACTTTTTGGACAATCCCTTGTGTATCACGGAAGGAGCCGTCACCCAAAATTGCAACTAGTTCTGCCGATGAGTCGTCTAGCACAAATCCTTCCTTCTTTGCCACAGTTTGAGACATTTTTTTCAAGACCTCCTGACTTGGTTTTTTAAATGTGTAGACTTCACAGCGAGACAAAACAGTCTGTGGTATCTTGTGTGTCTCTGTTGTGGCAAGAATAAAAACAACATGTGCCGGTGGTTCTTCCAAAGTCTTGAGCAGGGCGTTTGAAGCAGACTTGGAGAGCATGTGGACTTCGTCCAAAATGTAAACTTTATATTTTGATTCAAAAGGTAGAGTAAAAACTGATTCGTTCAATGCCCGAACATCATCTACACTTGTATTTGATGCGGCATCAATTTCATAAATATCATTTGCGGATGTGCCAATGCCAGATGCAAAAATTCTTGCCACAGAAGTTTTCCCCGTCCCGCGAGTTCCTGCAAAAAGATAGGCGTGAGAAATGTCGCCAGATTTCACCTCTGCTTCTAGAACTTTAACGATATGGTCTTGCCCGATTACGTCGGAGAATTTGTGGGGACGGTATTTTCTATATAGTGTCTCGCTCATAGTTATAACAGTATAACTTATTTCGTTTTCTTTTTGTATACGAAAAAACACCTCGGTCCGCAGGTGGACCTCGGTGCTTGGCTTGGGGGGTGGCCATCCAACTCAGTGTGCTGAAGCTCGGAATAAACCGAGATTCATTTGTTTGGATGGTCCACCCGCCGTGGTGCGCCTTTTTAGTCCGGCGTCGTCATGGCGTGAGCCCCTCGCAAAGGCCAGAGATGGGTCTATGGGTTATACCACTTCAACCCCTCTCGAGCTTCGTCGTCTAATAAGTAAGTTATCATACTACCAAAATATGTCAAGCATTTTAAAAAGTTTTCACTTTTTCTTTTTAGATATGAAAAAACGCCCTACGACTGCGCAAATCTGCGTCTTACGTCCAAGGGCGTTATGGTAACCCGCGGTGGCTCTAGGCCACCGCGGGCCATAAAAGAGCTTGGTGTGTTCTAGCCCGAGGACCTGCACTGGACTTCCCTTGGCGGGGTGTATCAATGCATTCTTCTCGGGTGCGTAGGCACTCCTCCTTTCTGGCAACCGCCAGAGTTGGTCCGCTTTGCCAGGTCGTTGCATTGTCGTCGCAGCGGCCCGGCCATCGATGAATTAAGTATACCACATGGAAGCCCGGCGCGTTCATTCGCGCGGAGAAACTCGGCCCTTTGGCCAACCTCAACTCTCCGACTCGACGCCCCAGGGTTCCGAGGCTAAGTATAGCATAACCATAGGATAAGTCAAGCAATAAAATATGCCTTATTTTTTAATATGAAAATATCCTTATTTTAAGCTATTTTCTAAATAGTTATCCACAACCTGCTCAACTTCGTTTGTATTTCCTGCTTCCATCAATTTCATTCGTAATTCTTTTGCTGTATGCCATCCTGTCACATACGCTTTGTAATGTTTTTTCATAACCGCAAAACTTTTTTGCGGAAGTAATTTTTCAAATAATTTTGTATGTTCTACCAGCACTTTTAATTTATCTTCAATGGAAATATCCACCTTCGCCAAGGCTTCGGCGGGATGCTCAATTTGTCTACCATGCTTCGCATGGGACAAATTGGCAAATAACCATGGATTACCAAAAATAGCACGTCCAAGCATAACTCCATCACAACCAGTCTCCTCGGCTTTAGCTTTTGCATCATCTAAATCTTTTACATCACCATTTCCAATAATTAAAGTCTTACTTTTTTCTCCCTGTGAATTAATAAAATTATCTCTAATCTCAACAGCTCGCTTCACATGTTCCCATCTTGCCGGCACAAGAGACAGTTCCTTGCGGGTCCGTGCGTGGACAGTAATAGCAGCAGGATTTGTTTCTAAAAGAGCAGGCAACCAAGTCTCAAGTTCATTTTTATTCCAACCAATTCGTGTCTTTACACTAACAGGCAAATCCCCCGCCCCCTTCATGGCAGACAAAATAATTTCTTGAGCTAGCTTTGGGTTGGTCATAAGTTTTGCCCCAGCACTTTGCTTTTCTATACTCTTGTCGGGACAGCCCATATTTATATCAATACCATCAAACCCAAGCTCCACTGCAAGTTTGGCCGCCCTCTCCATTATTTCTGGTTTTGAAGTAAAAAATTGTGCCACGATTGGTCTCTCTTCTTCACTAAAAGCCAGATCTTTGACTAATGCATCATATCCCCCCATAAACAAACCATCAGCCGAAACAAACTCCGTCCACAAAACATCTGGTTTTCCATACTTGGCAATAATACGCCGAAAGGCTGGGTCAGTTACATCTGCCATGGGTGCAAGAACAAAAAATGGTTTTTTTAACTTATTCCAAAAAGTCATAAAGTTAATATACGAATACGTAAAAATTTCTAATTACTAATTGACCTAATTTCTAAACAATAACCAAGCACCAATTACCAAGTCAACACTTATTATATATAGCATTAAATATCAAATTTAGCTCTTTTGCCTCAACCCACAAAATTTTTGCTCTTTCCTTAACTTCGGGTACTGCAATTACAGACATTCTCAAAAAATGTTTTGATTCTCTTGCTTCTTTCTTACAAATACCAATCTTGTGTTTAAAATCCTTCTTAGATTCAGCATCATCTGCTTCACAATAATTAGCCCCAACACTCGTACTACATTTTACCAGTTGATTAATTATTGGTCTTGTTATTTCATCTTTCGGCAAGTCTCTACAAAATTTAATTACATCCTCCCCAAATTTTGCACTTCGTTCTTCCAAATCAAACTTTTGGTTTTTGATCATTGGGATTTATTTAGTAATTAGAAATTAGTAATTAGAAATTCTATTTGAGTTTATAAAACAACTTATTGCCATAGCGAAGGTCTATATACTCCACCGGCAAATCACCCGTCGTACTGGCAAAAGTTGGGGTACGTAAAAGTGCTTTAAGATTCTGGCTGGTAATAGATAAAGGCTCCTTTAAATTAAAATAAATCTCACCCTTACCAGAGACAACAAGAGAAAATTCATCATCACTTTTTGCTATCAAATATAACGGCCTTATTGAGAGCTCTTTTACACTTGAAACAAAATTTGAAATTGCAGTAAATTCGGTAGTGCTTGCCATATATTCCTTGCCTATAGGTGACAACTCCGATTCTGATAAGATTCCATAATATTTAAAATATGCGTCACCTGAAAAGGTCGGGGCTTTGGCAAAAATAGTACTATTTTGGTCTAGGAAATAACAATCCTCCGCACCATTCTCCGTGATTGGAGTAGTTGTAGAGACTGAAGGACTATTACACCAAAGAGCAAACGGCTTTCGTTCCTTGATGTCTATCACCAAAGTCTGCAAACCTTTCCGACTGATATCTATAGCATCAATTCTTTTAAAGGTCTCCTTTAAATATTTCTCTAGACCACCATGTGGATACCAAAAAGCATTGTTTCTTGGAAATAACCAAAAATGTGAACCGTACATGTATTCAAGGGTTTTAGATTCTAAATCGGCTTGTGTTACCAAAATTCCACCGTTTAATTCAACTTTTGAGATACGAACCTCTGACCTGTGTGAAAGATATGAAGTAAGCCCGATAATTAAAATGACTAAAAAAAGAGCAATACTAAACTTCCAGAGTTTTTTATTTCTCCTTTTTCTTAAATACTCTCCGTGTGAAAGAGACTTGGTGACAATCATAATAAAAATTTCTAATTGACCTAATTTCTAATTACTAATTAAATTCCAAAACCCAATCCCCAACTCATTCATTGTTTATTGGTGCTTATTTAGAAATTAGGAATTAAAAATTAGAAATTCAAATTATTTCTTCGAAATAATTTGCTGTCCTCCCATGTAGGGCTGAAGTACGTCCGGAATTCGTATACTTCCATCTTCATTTTGATAGTTTTCTACTATCATAATAAGAGGACGACCAGAGAGAGCGGTGTTATTAAGCGAGTGAACAAATTTCATTTTACCATCGTTGTCCCTATAACGAATATTAAGTCTGCGTGTTTGAAAATCATGAAAATAAGAAGCCGAACCAGTCTCACGATATGTATTTTCTGATGGAAGCCACGCCTCAATATCATATTTTTTAACCTGCCCAAGGCCCAAATCTCCAGCACAATTAATAACAACGTGGTAAGGCAAACCTAGTGTTTCCATAATCTCCTCTGTGTTCCTCTCTATTTCTTCATGATATTTTACTGATTCAGTATGAGAGGCTTCACATAATACTACCTGCTCAAATTTATAAAACTCATGAACTCTCAAAATACCCCGCGTATCTTTTCCGTGTGCTCCTGCCTCACGACGAAAGGCGGAAGAAAACCCTAACATTTTTATTGGTAAATCTTTTTTTTCTAAAACCTCTCCCATGTAATACGACATCATTGCAACCTCTGCAGTACCAGAAAGATACTCCCCATCTTGTGTTTTATACAAGTCCTCCTCTCCCTGTGGAATATATCCTGTTCCTAAAAACGCCTCTCGTTTTATAAGTGAAGGTACAATCATTGGAGTAAATCCTCCTTTTTTCATAAAAAAATCTTGAACAAATCGCCAGAGAGCAAATTGTAACCTCGCCCCATCTCCTTTCAGAATATACCCTCTAAACCCAGCAACTTTGACTCCACGCTCAATATCAAGCATTCCTAAGTCTTGCATAAGTTCAATGTGGTCCTTGGGTTTAAAATCAAATTTTGGAATTTCTCCCCAAACTTTTACTTCCTTATTATCTTTATCACTGTTTCCATCTGGCACAGACATATCTGGAATGTTTGGCACTGAAATCATTAGGGTTTGCCATTCGTGCATCACCTTTTTTAATTCTTCTTCTTCCTTCTGTAGTTCTTCTTTAAGTCCTTTCATCTCCAAAATCATTTGGTCTTTTTCTGATTGGTTATTTGTTCTGACCATTTTCTCACTAACCACATTCTGTTCTGCTCTTTTGTTCTCAATAGTCACTAAAAGTTCCTTGCGTTTATCGTCAGCAGTAAGTAAAGCATTAACATCAAATTTAATATGTTTTTTCTCTGCTCCAGCAGATATGAGATCCTTATTCTCTCGAATAAATTTTATGTCTAACATGTATATATAGTATCAAAATCAATATAATATGAAAAGAAACGGCCACGGACTGCTAATCCATGGCCGAAAACCCAAACACACGCCGAGAAAGTCAACGAACCGTCTCCGGATAGAGACTGTCGTGCTTCTCCCCCACATACCAGTGGTAACGAACACCTTCACCCCCAGGCGAAGTTGTTACCACCTTCGTGATTTGTATCATGTCCCCATTCTTCAAAAGAGAACACTCCAACGCGTAGTTGGTAGTTCTGAAGATGAGTGTGCGACCCTCACCCTTGGCAGAAAACCCGCATGCACTTACAGTTTCCACCGTTTCTCCTAAGGCCAACGACCCCGTTACCCGGAGGTCGGAAATCACAGCATTGAATGTCGTCACACTGTGATGTTCACAAGCAACAAAGCAAAGAGCGAGCACGCACACAAGAACCATTTTCATAGAAACCTCCGAGTTACAGGTGGCCAAAAAACATAAATCTTTTTTTAGATTATACTTGTTGCATAAATTGTCAATCACAATCCATTACAAATTACATACATATTGATATACTAAAATAATGCAAATTCAAGATTTGAAAAAGAAAGATTTTCCTCCTCTACTACTTGAAATAAACGACCCGCCGGAATCAATGCGGATTATTGGTGAATTGCCACAGACAGAGAAATATCTCGCCGTTGTGGGTTCGCGAAAATACAGTGAGTATGGAAAAGCGGTTTGTGAAAAACTTATTGAGGGTCTGCGAGGATATTCCATTACTATTGTATCTGGGTTAGCACTTGGTATGGATGCGATCGGACACCATTCAGCCTTGCGTACCGGACTCCCAACTGTCGCAGTATTACCGTCTGGACTTGGAGAAAAAGTTTTATATCCGTCAACCAATCGCGAACTCGGAAAACAAATAATTGAAAAAGGTGGCGCATTGATTTCTGAATTCAAGGATGATTTTATAACAACACCATGGAGTCCACCTCAACGAAACAGAATCATTGCAGGAATGAGTAATGCAACTCTTGTAATTGAAGCTGGGCTTCAGTCTGGAACACTCATCACATCAAAATACGCCACGGAATACAATCGTGATGTTTTCACAGTTCCTAATTCCATTTTTTCTAAAACATCCGAAGGACCACATATGCTTCTACGTCTTGGTGCAACGCCCATAACACAATCAAGTGATATCGTTTCAGCACTTGGACTCAATCCGCACGAAGACCTATTTCAAAAAAGAGATTACTCGCAGTGTTCAAGCGACGAACATGAAGTTATAAATATATTAAATGAACCACTTTCTCGGGACGAAATAATTCGCCGACTTGGCAAACCGGTTTATGTAACACAAACAATTATCGCCACGATGGAAATAAAAAATCTTATTGAGGAAGTTATGGGAGAAATACATTTGAAATGAGCCATGAATGGTTGCAAAATTAGAAAAAAGTGATAACTTAAAAACAGGAGGTACGAATGAAAATCAGGGTCAACAAGAGACTTCGGGTTCTCAAGAGACGAGAAGGAACCCAGCTCCTACACCACACGGAGCTCAGTCTGTCTGCGGGAACGGTTGTCGAGACGAGGGAACCTGAGGAATGTGGCTATGACCACAGGGTTCTCAAGGCTCTGCCGTTAACGTTCAAAGGTAAGGAGTTCTACATCCTGGAAAGTGATGTGAACCCCAACAGTTGGACGTGTTCGGCAATCATCATCGACGACGCCGAGATTCCGTCCCCACCAGACACAATTCACTGAAAGTGGTAAGCCCCGCCGACCGACGAGATTCGTCGCGCTCGGCGGATTTCGTTTTTATTAAAATTGGACAAAATTATTTTTTGAGGTAATACTACGGATACGAACATCGTACGAATGATACAAATGTATGCGAATAATGTAATTATGTTATGATTTTATTCGTAGCCATTCGTAAATTCGTATTATTCGTATATTCGTATATTAAATTCAAATGAAGTTACTTATTGTAGAGTCTCCAGCAAAAGCAAAGACAATTTCAAAATATCTTGATGGTGAGTACACCGTTGTTGCTTCTGTTGGTCATATTCGTGATTTACCAAAATCGAACAAAAAAGCCATTGATATAGATGGTGGTTTTATTCCCCATTACGAAATATCAAAAGGAAAAGAAAAGGTGGTTAATGAAATTAAATCTCTTTCAAAAAAGGCAGATGAAATACTACTTGCTACCGACCCCGACCGTGAGGGTGAAGCTATCGCTTGGCACATTGCCGAAATCATAGGTAATGATTTCGGCAAGTCGAAAGTCGAAAGTCGAAAGTCGAAAGTGAAGAGGGTTTCATATGTTGAAATTACAGAAGAAGCAATACGGGAAGCATTAGAACATCCCAGAGACATAGATCAGAATTTGAGACAAGCACAGGAAGCGCGACGTGTATTGGACCGACTTGTTGGATATGATTTATCCGGACTTATCTGGAAAAAAATTCGATATGGACTTTCTGCAGGCAGAGTTCAGTCCCCCGCTCTCCGAATCATAATGGAGAGAGAAAGGGAAATTCGTGCTTTTAAATCTCATGCTTTTTGGGTTATCTCGGCAGATGTCGCCTCTTCGGCGACCCGCCAAGGAGGCGGGTCTGGTCAATTTACGGTGGTCTGCGAGGTTGAACCTACAGACAAAAAAGAGGTTGAGCAGATTGTTGAAACTGCCGAAAAAGGTGGAAAAGAAAATAAATGGTTCGTAAAAGATGTTAAAGAAATGGACGTAAAGAAATCTCCCAGAGCACCCTTTATTACCTCAACACTTCAACAAACCGCTAGTTCTCGCCTTGGATTTTCACCTTCAAGAACTATGGGTATTGCCCAAAAACTATATGAAGCAGGATATATTACGTACATGCGTACAGATTCAACAAATTTAAGCGCTGTGGCTATAGCTCAAATAGCACAAGTTGTTGAAAGTAAATACGGAAAAGAATTTTTACAAATTAGAAAATTTGCGACAAAAAGCAAAAATGCCCAGGAAGCCCACGAAGCTATTCGCCCTACCCATTTTAATGTTGAGCATGCTGGAATAAATGACGAACAAAAAAAACTTTATGAATTAATTTGGAGACGAACAGTATCATCACAAATGAAGGATGCGATGACATTACGCACAAAAATCACCACAAACGTTAAAGGTAGTGATATGCCAGATTTTTCTATAACTGGTTCACAAATAAAATTTCCTGGGTGGCTTTTGGGTGACCCCGCCTCTCGAGGAGATGATGTTGAATTACCAAAAGTCTCTGTCGGTGAGAAATTGGGGCTCAAGAAAGTTTCAACCGAAGAAAAACAAACCGAACCTCCAGGAAGATATTCTGAGGCAGGGCTTGTTAAAGAATTAGAAAAGAGAGGAATCGGAAGACCTAGTACATATGCTTCTATTATTGGAACTCTGGAAGACAGGGGTTATGTAGACAAAATAAATAAAGCCCTAGTACCAACCGATACTGGTGATGTGGTTTCAAGTTTTCTTGAAGCCAATTTTGCTAACTATATAAGTGATAGTTTCACTGCTGAAATGGAAGACAAGCTTGACCTCATCGCCAACGGAAAAGAAGAATATGTAAAAACCCTAAAGACTTTTTATAAACCATTCTTAGCTGATGTAAAAAGCAAAGACAAAATAGATAAAGTAAATAATCTTGGTGATGCAGACGCAAAAATGAAATGTCCTGTCTGTCAGGGACCTATGATAATTAAACTTTCTCGTGGAGGAAAATTCTTGTCTTGTGCTAAATATCCAGAATGTCAGGGAGCACTGACTATGGATGGACAGGAAATAAAAAAGGAAGAACCAATCGGAACAGACCCAGAAACCGGATTACCTATTTACATTTTGATTGGAAAATACGGACCATATGTTCAAGTGGGAGAAAGAGCTAAAGCGAAGTCCCGTACCGAGCTTCGCTCTGGTACTGGGAGAAAAGGTTCAACTAAAGCCGTTAAACCTAAAATGGCTTCGATTCCAAAAGGAAAAGATCTCTCTACCGTAACCCTCCAAGATGCTTTGACCTATCTTACACTTCCCCGAGTATTAGGTGTTCATCCAGATACTGGAGAAAAGATAACAGCTAATATCGGAATGTTTGGACCATATATTGTCCACCAAAAAGATTTTCGCTCGTTAAAAGAAGATGATGTTTATACGATAGAACTCCCCCGTGCATTAGAAATTTTTGCTCAAGAAAAAAAGAAACGTGGGTTTAAGAAGTCGCCTCCTCGGCGACCCGCCGATGAGGCGGGAAAAATTAATAAGTAACAGAAAAGGCCTCAACAGTATGAGGACCCCGTGCACGAAGCGCGAAGTTCTTTTCTGTTGAGGCCTGGGAGTGTCATTGGGGCCGGAAGTTGATTTCTCGTTTCCAGCACCAAAGACACCTCCACCAACCTCTTTGGTGGTATTCAATAACACTACACGTCATGATGGTGGTCATCTTGTCCCGCCAAAAGACGAGCCGACTCTGGCAGTGAACACACCTGTGCCACGGCCTCCAGCCGACGCAAACCATGATGATGGCCGTGAAAACGACCATCCAGATAACACCCTTAACCAAGAGGGTCCATCTGAGTAGGGTTGTGTAATCTTCTAACAATAACACTGGAAACCTCCCCGGGCAAAACCCTGCCCTCTAAACAAAGTAATAATGTAATTTAAACAAAAAGTCAACAACATCTTCACTTTAATGTGTTTTAATGTATAATCCGAATATGAAGGACATAAAAGAGATAATTTCCCTCATGCAGAACCCAACGGAGGCTGACATCGGGCTTATACAGAAAGCCTACAGTTTCGCCGAGAATGCTCACAGAGGACAAAAGAGAAATAGTGGGGACGAATATATAACTCACCTATTTGCCACAGCAAAAAATATCGCCGAGCTTGGAATGACCGCAACTACCATCTCGGTCGGCTTTTTGCATGATTTACTAGAAGACACCAAGACACAACCAGAGGAAATAAAAAAGGAATTTGGCGAAGAAATATTGTTTCTGGTAGACGGAGTAACAAAACTTGGAGAAATAAAATATCGTGGTACCCAAAGATACAACGAGAGTTTGCGTAAACTGTTCATTGCAATGTCGCAGGATATTAGAGTGCTTATCGTCAAGCTCTGTGACAGATTACACAATATGCAAACATTGGAATATGTCTCACAAGAAAAACAATTAAGAATAGCAATAGAAACTTTAGAAATATACGCCTCTATCGCCAGTCGTCTTGGTATAAAAAAACTCCAAAGAGAATTGGAAGATTTGGCTTTTGCTTATGTTTATAAAGAAGACCACAAAAAAACCAAAGAGCTACTTAATGCAAAAAGAGAAGAGCAGGAAAGATATTTAGAAAAATTTGAGAAACTAGTTAAAAAAGAATTAGCCAAAAATAATATAACAAGTTTTAAAATTGACCATAGAGTAAAGGGGTTGTATTCACTATATAAAAAATTACAAAAATACAAAGGTAATGTCGAAACTATTTACGATATTTCAGCTATGCGTATAACTGTACCAGAAGTCTCTGATTGTTATAGGGTTCTTGGAATAATTCATGGTGCTTGGAGACCGCTACCAGAGAGAATAAAAGACTATATCGCTTCCCCAAAAATAAACGGGTATAGATCATTACACACAACCATATTTTCTGGCGATGGAGGTATTATTGAGGTTCAGATTAGAACAGAAGAGATGCATAAAGAAGCGGAGTATGGTATTGCTTCTCATTTGTCATATAAGGAAAGTGTAAAAAAGGTAACCAATCCAAATCTTTTGTGGGTCACAAAAATTCTGCCACAGAAAAGTAATAGTAAAAACCCAAACAACCATAATATTTCGGATGATGTTCCAAACTGGGTAAAAGAGCTTGTTGAGTACCAAAAAGAAGCCGGCGAACGTTTTATTGAGGAGGTAAAAAGTGACTTTTTTGAGGAAAGGATTTTTGTCTTCACACCAATCGGAGATGTTATAGATTTGCCAAAAAATTCTTCAGTTATTGATTTTGCATATGCAATACACACAGATGTAGGTGATCACATGTCTGGCGCTAAAGTAAACGGCAAGTTTGTTTCAATCGAAACGATTCTCCAGAATGGAGACCGAGTAGAGATAGAGACTAAGAAAAATTCAAAGCCAAGTATCAAATGGCTTGAGGACTGTAAAACAACTATAGCAAGAAGAAGAATTAATAATTTTCTAGAAAGAAACAAAAAATAAAGCTAGATACTGAAGTTTTTGATTGAGTAAATTTCCTCCTCGCTATTTTCATCCTGATTTTTTTGTTCTGGAGTTCTGTCGTCTAAACCATTCAGATCCTCTACGGTCAAATCTGCTAACCCTGGGTCTCTGACATAATTAGGAATAAATTCATTTTTTGGTGGAACGGGATTTTTCTCTATATGTTTGTCCAATCTTTCGGTTGGAGATTTCGCCTTGTTAGTTTCAAGAAGTGTAAGAATGTCCCGTAAATCATCTGCAGAGAAAAAATCTATTAAAATCTTCCCACCGTTTTCTCGTTTTTCTATGGAAACTCTTGTACCTAATGTTTCTGTTAGTTTTTCCTCTAATTCTTGGGTTTCTGGGTCAAGAGTGGCTCCCTTTTTGCGAATTTTATCATAGGCAACGCGACGACCAATAGCTTCGGCTTCTCGCACCGTCAATTTTTTAAACATTATTTCTTTAAACAAAGTCATCTGCTCATCCAACCTGTCACCAAGCATCATGAGAGGTCTTGCATGACCCTCAGAAATTTTACCCTGTGATAATGCGTCTAAGATTTCCGAAGGTAAAGATAGCAGACGAACTGAGTTAGAAACGTACTCCCGGCTCTTGCCAACTTTTTTTGCAATTTCTACGTGTTTAAAACCAAACTCATCTATCAAACGCTGAAAAGCACGAGAGCGATCTACTGGATTTAAATCTTCACGTTGAATGTTTTCTATAATAGCAAGCTCTAGTTTCATCAAATCGTTTTCCTCATCACCAACTTTTATAAGAACTGGCACCTGTGAAAGACCAGCCATCTTAGCCGCTCGTAGACGTCTCTCTCCTGCTATTAATTCATATTCAACGGCAAGACCACCGTCCTCTTTAGGAACTTCTTTGCGGGTAACAACGAGGGCCTGAAGCACTCCGTATTGGCGAATTGAATCATACAGACTTTGAAGTTGGGCCTGGTCAAATTCCCTTCTTGGTTGAAAAGGGTTCGGGTGTATTTTTTCTACATCAATCCAAAAAATTGAATCATTATAAAACTGTGACATGAAAATTAGTTATAAAGTTATAAGGTAAAAAGTTATAAAGAAAATACAAGAACGACATCTCTAGTTTATCACAAATTTGATAAACATAAAATATGTTATAATCCCACTATGAAAAGTAAACCAAAAAACGATACTGACGATTTCAAAATAGTGGGTGGTAGAAAACTTTCCGGTACCATACAAACAAACACATCTAAAAACGGTGCTCTTGGTCTATTCTGCGCATCTCTTTTAAATAAACAAATTACAGTACTTCATGGAATTCCTCGGATAGAAGAAATATCCCGAATTATTGAGATATTTGAAAGTATTGGCGTAAAAGTTGAATGGATAAAACATAACTCGGTAAAAATTATACCACCTAAAAAATTCAATCTAAAAAAGATGGACAATAACTCTTCTTCTCGTATTCGCTCTGTCTTAATGATGATTGGAGCTTTAATACATTTTAAAAATAGTTTTGAGCTTCCACATGCCGGTGGATGCAAAATGGGACAGAGAACTATTGCCGCTCACAGATACGGACTTGAATCTTTTGGTGTAAAAATTGTTACCAAAGAAGCAGTTCATCAAATTAAGTGCAAAAAATTAAAACCAGCTGATATTGTTTTGTATGAGGCCAGCGATACGGCCACAGAAAACCTATTAATCGCTTCAGCATTGATTCCAGGCATTACCACACTTCGGTTCACCCCACCCAACTATCAAGTCCAAGAGGTCTGTTTTTTCTTGGAAAAATGTGGAGTAAAAATAGATGGTATTGGCACCTCTACACTTGTAATACATGGAGTAAAAGAAATAAATACACCAGTTGAATATTACAACAGTGAAGACCCTACTGAATCCATGATGTTTATTGCATCGGCTATTGTCACAAACTCCAAATTATTAATCACAAGATGCCCAATTGATTTTCTTTCTCTTGAGTTATTAAAACTAGAAAAAATGGGCCTAAAATACCATAAATCAAAAATATACTTAGCTAAAAATAAGCATACCAGACTGTGTGATATCACGGCCTATCCGTCTAAATTGAATGCCTTAAATGACAAGGTGCATGCGTCAGCATACCCAGGAATAAATTCGGACAATCTGCCGTTCTTTGTGCCAATAACTACCCAAGCAAAAGGCACAACACTTATTCATGATTGGATGTGGGAAAACCGAGCAATTTATTTCACAGAGCTTAATCGACTTGGAGCAAATATTGTTCTAGCTGACCAACACAGGGTCTTGGTTACTGGTCCAACTGAATTAAAAGGAAACCAGGTTATTTGTCCACCAGCTCTGCGCCCAGCCACGATTGTTCTCGTAGCAATGTTAGGAGCTAAGGGCACATCAATTTTGCGAAATGTTTATTCAATTAATCGCGGTTATGAAAACATAGCCAAAAGACTAAATACTATTGGGGCGGATGTAACTTTACTTAATAATTCTTAAGATGGAAATCTCGAAATTACTTGTTGGTGTGGAGATAGTAAATATTATCGGGGACAACACAACTTCTGTCTTTTCAATTAATTTTAATTCACGAAAAACATTAGATCAATCTCTTTTTGTGGCCATCAAAGGAACCACGAAAGACGGCAATCAGTTTATAGATGAGGCCATACAAAAAGGAGCCATAGCTATTGTTCACGAAACGGAACACAAGAACAAAAAAACTGGAATTGTTTATATACACGTCAAAAATGCTCGTTCCGCTCTGGCGATAATGGCTAATAACTTTTACGACAACCCGTCACAAAAATTACGTTTAGTAGGAGTAACTGGAACAAACGGGAAAACTACCATAGCCACTCTACTTTTTAATTTATTTCGTCAATTAGGATTTCACTGTGCACTAATCTCCACAATTGAAAACAAGATTGATGATGAGATTTATGAGACCTTTCAAACAACCCCGGACCCGGTTAGTATTGCCTCACTTTTAGCCTCTGCCGTATCAAAAGGTTGCACTTACACCTTTATGGAATGTTCCTCGCACGCCATAAACCAGAGACGTATAGACGGCTTACATTTTGCTGGTGCTATATTTACAAATCTTACACATGACCACCTTGATTATCACAAAACCTTGGATGAATATGCTAAAGCAAAAAAACAATTTTTTGATAGATTGCCAGAAACGGCTTTTGCTCTTGGAAACGGCGATGATGAAAGAGCTCAGTACCTACTTCGTAATACTTTGGCAAAAAAATATTTTTTCTCCTTGAAAGAAAAATCTGATGCTGATTTTGTTGGTAAAATAATGGCCCAATCTATCAATGGTCAAACAATTTTAATAAACGGGAAAGAAGTGCACACCAAACTTATTGGAAAATATAATGCATCTAATTTTTTAGGGATATTTGAATCAGCCGTTCTTCTTGGAATATCAGTTGATAAGATTATACCCTTAATTTCTTCACTTTCTGCTCCAGCTGGAAGGTTAGAATTTTTAAAATCAAATTCTGGCGTTTACGGTGTGATTGATTATGCTCATACACCAGACGCCCTACAAAATGTTTTAGAAACACTTATTAAGATAAAAACAAAAAATGGAAAAATTATTACGGTAGTTGGATGTGGAGGTGAGCGTGATTTAACAAAAAGAGAACCCATGGGCTCTATTGCTTGTTCTTTATCCGACTACGTTTTCTTTTCATCCGATAATCCCAGAAGCGAAGACCCAGAACATATTTTACAAGACATTGTAAAAGACCTGCCTCAAAAAAATTATCAATGTATCGCTGACCGGGAAAAAGCAGTGGCTAAAGCCTGCGCTATGGCTAGACCTAATGATATTGTGTTATTGGCCGGAAAAGGTCCTGAACAATATCAAATTATGGACGGATATCAGATTCATTATTCTGATGGAGAAGAGTTAAGAAAAAATTTAAAAATTGATTTTTAGGTAAAATAAAACTATCTTTTCCACACCCCAATGTCATCAATAAACTTTTGAGTGTTTTTTGAAATTCTTATTGTGTATTTAATTTTTCTAGGATCTTGATGGGGTTGTATATTTGGTTTATAACCAATACTTTTTATTCCTAAAACAACACTTTCAGCAAGAGAAGGGATACTGCTAGTGATATTTACCATTAAATAACCTCTGTCTTTATAAATAGAACCATCTGTCTGAATAATTCCTCTTAGACATTCTTTTGTATATATTTTATTTCTCAAAATCCATTTTGGAATCTCAACCATTTGAGCATACTTTGAACCACCTTTTGCTTTCCAGCCAAGCAATTTTTCTAACATATTTGAGTAGCATGTTACATCTAAACAATTTTTACGGTAAGATATAAAGACCTTGTTGTCTGGCAAAAATTTTTGCAAAGAAGAAAGAATATATCGGTGAAGTTCAGGATACTTTTTGTCACAAGTGATTCTAAGTCTCACTGCACGACCATTTGGATTAGACAAATTTCCGTCACCGAGAACCAAACCAACAATATAAGCATGTAGCTTTTTATCACTACTTACTCTTTTTAGCATGGTGCCGAGGGAGGGACTTGAACCCTCACGGACTTGCGCCCACGACATTTTGAGTGTCGCATGTATACCAATTTCATCACCTCGGCTTGTGTGTTATAGTAACTGAAAATGACTCAAAAATCAACAAAAAAACGTAATAAAATCTTGGTAATCCTCGGGCCTACTGCTACAGGAAAAAGTGGTCTAGCGGTCAAACTTGCTAAAAAATTTAATGGTGAGGTTGTTTCTGCTGATTCAAGACAGGTTTATAAGAGATTAGACCTTGGAACAGGTAAAATCACAAAAAAAGAAATGCTGGGTATTCCCCACCACATGCTTGATGTGGTTTCTCCCAAAAAAACTTTTACAATCGCAGAGTGGAAAGAACAAACCGAGAAAATAATTAAAGAAATCCATGAGCAAGGTAAACTGCCAATTATATGTGGTGGCACAGGATTTTATATACAATCAATAGTAGAAAGTGTGGTTTTACCAGAAGTACCACCAAACAAAATACTGCGAAAAAAGCTAGGAAAAAACAGTTTGGAAAATCTACAAAAAATATTAGCAAAGCTAGACCTAAGACGGTTTTCAAACATAGACATAAAAAACAGAGCAAGACTAATACGAGCAATAGAAATAGCCACGGCTATTGGTTCTGTCCCGCCTTTAAAATCTGTGTCAAAGGGCATCTTTGACATACTTCAAATTGGGTTAGTATTACCAGATAAAAAATTAAGGGAGAAAATTCACAACCGTCTGATTGCTCGTGTAAATGCTGGGATGATACGAGAAGCGATAAGTTTACATAAAAACGGCTTGTCGTGGAAAAGAATGTGTGAGCTTGGATTGGAATATAGATATTTAGCATTTCTTCTACAAAAAAAGTTAACAAAAAAGGAATTCTTTACACGATTAGAAGTAGAAATTTGGCACTATGCAAAACGCCAAATGACTTGGTTCAAGAGAGATAAAAAAATTAAGTGGTTCACACCAAACAAAACAAAGAATATAGATAAAGAAGTTGGTGTCTTTTGCGGGCCCACGAGGATTCGAACCCCGGTCTTTCCTTTTGGAGAGGAAAATTCTACCACTGAACTATAGGCCCAATAAAAACAAATATATCAAAAAATCGCCCATCTGGCGAATTTTTGTTTATTATTTTTTAGCTTCTTTGAACGTAACCCTCTTTCGAAGTTTTTTACTATATTTCTTGAGCTCTATTTTACGCTCAACTTTCTTTTTGTTTTTTGACGTCCAATAAACCTCCTTGGACTCCTTGTTTTTTAGCTGTATTAATCTATCTTGTGACATAGGCAATACTATACTTGAAAAGTATAAATGTTGCAACCTTAAAAGTATACCCTTTTTATGAGGGGGTTAATACGTGTAACTATCTCGTAGAGAGATGCACCGGCCAAATCTGCCACTTCTTCGGCCGAAACAATCCCCTTACCACCGGAGCCAATCAAGGTGACTTCATCCCTCACTTTAACTTTTGAAATATTTGAAACATCTACAACAATCATGTCCATTGAAACCCTACCCAACACCTTGGCCCGTTTACCTCTCACAAGCACATTACCAACACTGGAAAGACTTCTTGGATATCCATGCCAATAACCAATAGGACAAACAGCGATAGTAGAATTTTTCTTAAACTCTTCGGTAAAGTCATAACCAACTCGGTTACCCTTTGGTACTTTTTTTATTTCTCCAACAAGAGTTTTCCATTGTAATATTGGCTTCAGTTTTATCCCAGTAGTAGAGCAAAGCTCACTACGGGACTTCGTTTTTTGTTTTGTGAGTCTTTTTACATCTTTAGACGGCCACAATCCATATTGAGCAATCCCAACTCTAACCATATCAAAATAGGCCTCCGGAAATATGAAAACCACACTTGATGCTCCAGCATGAATAATTGGGGTAAATTTTTCTTTTTTAAATTTATCTACCCAAAGCTTAAAAGATTGGAGTTGTTTATTTGTAAGTTCTGAAAATTTAGAGTTTTTTACACCAGCAAAATGTGTAAACAAACCCTCAACTTCAACCTTCGATTTAAGTTCTTTAAGTCTCACAACCACCTTCTCAATTTCGTCCTCTTGAAAACCCTGTCTGTGCATCCCCGTATCAACTTTTATATGAACTTTAATTTTAGTTGAAAAAGACATTTTAGAAATATTTTCAAGTAACTCAAATGTTGAAACAGTGATACTAATATTGTGTTTTACGGCCCTTATTAGCATCTCCGGAAGCGTATATCCCAACACAAGTATAGGTTTTGTAATACCTGCCTCCCGCAAAGCAATTGCCTCAACAATTGAGTCTACACCAAACCAATCTATACCAAGTTGTTGAGCTTCAAGAGAAAAATCAACAAGACCGTGACCATAAGCATTGGATTTAACCACGGACATGAGCTTTACATTTTTTGGTAACATACCCTGTAATACTCCGTAATTATATTTTAAAGCTTTTTTGTCTATTTCTATCCAAGTTCGTAATCCTTTTCTGTTTATATCTTTCTGCATAAAAACATAATAACACACAAAAACTAAAATTATTATTTCCGTTTAAATACATCATTGAGTAATTCCTTTTCCGTTAAATATAATATATCTGTTTGTTTTATTGATACTGAATCTAAAGTATCTTTTAATTTTTTATTAAATGAAAATTTAACTTCAGGAATTAATTTTTTGATATTCCAGATATTACCAAGAAACATGTCAGATGAATATAATCCTGATGCCCGTAATATTCCCTTACCAGATATAAGCACAGATATAATTTTTTGTATTTCATGAGTTGGCCCCTCAATTGTACGAGAACATCCAACACGAATCTTTTTTGAATAATCCAAAACAGAAGAAAGCAATTCTTTATCAATTGCAGGAACAAGAACACCATTATTAATTTTAGCCAATTGAAGATTATCACCATGTGGTCCAACTACTTCATATTTAACCCCTGTCTTGATAACTAAAAGACGATTATAGTCAAGTCCTAGACCAACACCATATATTTGATTCGAAAATATCCCGTTATTATCCTTCTTTCCACTGTCATCAAGCCAAGAAAATTCATACAAAGCCGAACTTAGAATATCTACAGGATTAGAAACCATTAAAAATACTCCAGAAAAAGCACATTTCCGAATGACACGACTGATATCCCAAACAATACGAGCATGTGGAAATAATCTTGCCACACGTTCCTCGGTTCCAGAAACACTTGTTAACGACCCGCTGTCTCTAAAACAAAGAATGACAATGTCACAATTAGCAAAAAATTCTTCCGTCGTGTTGTGACCAACAACTGTCATTTTAGGATTAGCACTTTTTAGATCTAAAACAAAAGAAGAAAGTTTAGATTTATCGCGAGTGTATAAATGTAACTCTGTTAAACCGGGATGGTCAATTAATAAATTAGCAACACCTTGACCAATAGCACCTAGTCCAAAAATTCCCACACGATTACCAAGATGAATAGACAATACATATTTAATACTCCTCATCCATTTTTCTGGATCTTTTCTATTACCCAAGCAAACGTGTCTTCTAAAAAGATGATGATAGACAGGTTTTTCTATTAACAACTTTGTAAATTTTTCGGGTATTGGGGATAACGTCCTAGTATAAAACTTATCAAACTCAGACTTCGTCATACGACTAATATCCAGTTTATTTTTTGGATCAAGAGTAAAAATATAATCCACACTTATAGGTAATAGAAATTTATTATTTATTTCATAATTGATATCACTCGCCCATAATTGACCTTTTTTATAAGTCACCGCAACAAAATCATTCGCTATAATTTGATAACCAACATCAACTAATAACTTTGCCATTGTAGATTTACCAGATTGCGTAGGACCAATTAAAAGAGTTCCTTTATTATTTTTTCTCAACAAACAAGCGTGTAAGGCTAAATGTGTAGGTGGAAGATGCTTGGCAATTTCTAAACGACACTTTTTTTTATAAAAGGGAGATGTTACTCTAGGAGATTTAAAAATAAATTTTTTAGATAACCCTGGAATCTTAAAAGTGATTGTTGTCATTGGATTTGGTGGGTTACAGAATTATATTTTAATCTATACTGTCTATTTTTTGACCATCTGACTTTTCAATGTTCTTTTTTCCTTGTGTCAAAAAAGAGTATATAATCGCAGAAAAAAACAATAAGACTCCTCCCAATAATTGAAGCGTTGTAAATCTCTCTCCTCCCAGCCAATAAGAAAAGAATGCTGCAAAACCTGGTTGAAGAGACAATAATACAGCCCCTGTAATTTCAGATGCATATTTTAGAGAAACCATTTGGACAAAAAACACAGAAAGTGTAGGTAATATCCCCAAAAATAACAGTGGTCCAATTTGGGAAACCGGAACAAAGATATCAAATTTATTTGTCAAAAAAGCAAACACGACACTAAGCAAGGCTACTACCGCAAACTGTTGAAAACAAACAACTACAGGGTCAAGACCTTCCTTTGAATAATGCCCAACTAGAACTAAGTGAATGGCGGTAAAGACTGCTGAAAAAAGAATTAGTATGTCACCCAAACCAAGAGCGCTCAATCCCCCCGTCAAAAGATATAAACCTATAATAGAAAGAATAATCACCGGCATCAGAAATAACTTAAGATGCTTTTTAAATGCCAGATAGTTTACGAGAGGCACAAAGACAAAAAACATCCCACTGATGAACCCAGTGTTAATTGCCGATGTATATTTTAAACCCGTTACTATCAAAATAAATACTAACCAAAGGAAAAAGCCCAGGATTACTCCGGGCTTTATGTTCTGGAAAGGATTTTTTTTGATATAAAGTATATAAATATACAAAGGTATTGCCGCAATCAAAAATCTATAGGCAGTCAGCATTGAAGCATCAACATATGAGGATATTTGTTTGGTTACAATATAGTGAGTTCCAAGAATAACTGAACAATACAAAAGACCAACTATTGATAAATAACTTTTAGTTTGTTTTGTCATGTTAGTGGTTAGATTTTATAACTAAATATATTATACCATAACCTGTATTTTTGCCAATAGCGATTTCTTATTAGCAATGACAAACTGTTTGGTGCCATCGGCAGTTACTTTAATCTTTTTTATTGATGGAAATTCAATACAACCACTCTCTTTGGCAATCAAATAACCTGGGGCAAAATCATAGATTAAACTACCAAGCGATACAACCGCATCAACCTTACTTTCAGCAAGTAAACAAAAATCTAAGTTAGGTGACCAATTGTTCATAACGCGACTAAAACCAGATTTATAGGCCCAATCAAAAAACTTTCTTTTTTCTTTCCATTTGGTATTATGGCTAAAATTCACTGTGATATATGACGAATCTCTTTTAGTTTGTATCTTCAATTTTTTACTATTAAGAAAAGCCCCATTTTCTTTTTCTGCAAAATACATTTTGTCTAAGATTGGATTATAAACTACCGAAGAAACAATTTCGCCACCACTAATATAAACTAATGATACGGAAAAGTGAGGTATGCCCAGCAAAAAATTACTACTGCCATCAAGTGGGTCAATTATAATTGTATCGGACGATTTACGATCAATAAACCCCCTTTCCTCACTTAAAATACTTATCTTTGGTAATTTGGAGGTCAAAATTTTAATAATTATATTTTCAGAATCGGTGTCTGCCTTAGAAAACACGTCGTAATTGCCCTTGCCCTTATTTACTTCTTTTGAAGAGCTACTTTCAAACGCTAATTTCAGTATTTTTCCAGCCTTCCGTGCAGACTGAATCATAATTTTAACTATTAAATTGTTTTTAGTCATGGGTAGTGTTTATTAAATAAGCATTTATTATACCGTATAATACTACATAAGATACAGACAACAAAAGAGGGGCACGTCTGTTACAACGTGCCCCAAGACTTCTTCCCTAGCCACAACTGATGACTTGAGGGTTTTTGTTGACAACCCCCATGAGACCAGTCACCAACCGATTGATGTCGGCACCATCTTCGTTGTTGATAATGACGTGATTCTGACAACCGGCAGGAAACGCCTCGAAGATAGCCGCACACATGCGGTGAATCTCCGCGGCACACTCTGGTGTGAGGAGGTGTCCTGGTCTTGGTGTAGAAAGACGTTTCACCGCCGTACCACACAAGGACCGTACCTCAACCCACAACACTTGCACTTGCCTTTCCGCACAGAGCGCTTCCAATTGAGCACGAACTGAGTGGTAGGGATATACTTCATCCATCACAACAGCCGATGCCCCAGCATCAAAGTGACAGAAGGCCTCGTTCAGAGCATCCCGACAGTAGAGCAGTCGGAGTTCCGGCGAGTCCACTTCTTTTGTCACTTTCTTTGGATCAGCTCTGTGCCTCTTATAGTGGTCAACATCAACATGACACACCTTGGGCATTTCAGCCATGTGCCGACAGATCGTTGTCTTACCCGACCCAGGTAGACCAGCTAACAGTACCGCCAGTTTCATAATACACTCCTGTCTGGTTCTTGGCCGAGGGTTTCGGCTCTATTTAGAGCTTATTCTATTTTAGTTTCATAGTCAATTGGTTCTGGAGAAGTACAAATATGGTCTTGTTGTTCGGGTCGTCTTGAATGTTTTCAGCTAAAACTTTGAGATTATAAACCTTGGTGGCTATCTTTGGTGCAACAGCCCCCACTAATGCACCAAGGCCGAGTTCAGACACAAGTCTTGCAGACTCGCCGGTTGACTTAACCTCTGAGCGCTTATCCTGTGTAATGCCGATAGAATCAAGATATTGACCACACTCTTTGAGCGCTTTCTCATGTGACATAACACATTCAAGTTCATCGACTTGATTAACACTAGGAGAAACTAGAAGAAAAAGATTGATTGGGAGATCAAATTGATCTCGTTCTAGTAGTTTATGTCCCTCCCCTCGAAATTTTGCAAGAGGAATTGTTACCTCCGTATACTCACCAGCGGAAGAGTTTCGGAGTGGTACAGTTGCATAGGAGAATGGTTCTGTGACAAAACGTTCAAGTAGACTCCCGTGTGACCCACAAAAAACAATCTCGACATCTTTCAATAACCATCCTTGTCTTTGTATAAACATAAGAGCCGCTTCATGTCCAAAGGTAGCAATGTCAAGAATAAACATTTTCTTTTTCATAGTAATTCTCTTTTGTTTTGATAATATCTAAGAGATTGTTGAACTATTAATATACAGAAAGATTATAACATCTAACAATCATATATAAATAAGGTGTATTAAATATTTTTACTAAAAAGGAGGACATCCCCATCGCTCGCGCGATGATTCTGTCCTCCCGTCCTCGAGACTTACTTCGTTAGTAGTCTTTGGAAGTTGGTGGGTAGGAGAGGATTTGAACCTCTGTAGGCCTAGGCCAACTGTTTTACAGACAGTCCCCTTTGACCGCTCGGGCACCTACCCACTTCGTTACCCAACGACTACTTTGTGAAAGGTTTTCTGTCCCTTCCGCAAAAGAACTGTGCCGTCCACGAGAAGTTCGGACAGCATGACTTTGGCGTCGATTACCCTCTCACCATTGGCATAGACCCCACCACTAGTGATGAGCTTCCCCGCCTCGGTCTTTGAAGAGCTTAAGCCCACCCTAACAAGAACTTCAACGAGTCGGAGTTTGTCCACTTCGGTCTGGGAGATGGCCGTGCTCGGAAGGTGAGATGCTTCACTCCCCTTACCACTGAACAACTCCCTTGAAACATTCTGGGCCTTGATTGCCTCTACCTCGCCATGGGTGATCTTCGTCGTCTCAAAGGCAAGGGCTTCTTTGGCGGTACGGAGGTGTTGACCTCCACGAGCACACAGTTCCGTGATTTTCTCCAAGGGCAGAAAGGTGAAGAGTTTCAGGAACTTTTCAACATCTCCGTCCTCGGTGTTAATCCAGTACTGGTAGTACTCGTAGGGTGAGGTCTTGGCCGAATCAAGCCAAACGGCCCCCGATTCGGTCTTTCCCATCTTCTTGCCACTCGCCGTGGTAAGAAGCGGGAATGTCAAGGCGTGGGCGTTTCCTTGTTTGACCTTCCGGATGAGGTCAATTCCGGCAAGGATGTTACTCCACTGGTCGTCCCCCCCCATCTGCACCGTGCATCCGTACTTTTCGTACAGAACGAGAAAGTCGTACGCTTGAAGCAGTTGGTAGTTGAACTCGATGAAGGACAATCCTTCCTCACGTGCAAGTCGTTCTGCGTACGCCGTTGTACGAACCATCTCGTTGACACGGAAGTGTTTCCCGATGTCGCGGAGAAATTCAATGTAGTTAAGTGGCAAAAGCCACTCAGCATTGTTAACGAACAATCCCTTGCCCTGACCGAAGTCAAGGTAGTGTTTCAGCTGTGCCAAAAGCCGTTGTCCGTTTGAGGCAATGACCTCTTTCGAGAGCATTTGCCTTGTCTCAGTCTTACCACTCGGGTCACCAATCATAGTGGTCCCGCCACCAATGATAGCGATCGGCGTGTGGCCGGCTCTCTGCAGATGAGTCATGGCCATGATCGGCAAAAGATGGCCGATGTGCAAACTGTCCGCTGTCGGGTCAAAACCGACATAGTAGGTAATCCTACTATTGTTGAGTAGATTCTTCAGCGACAAAGTCTCCAGCAACTCGTGAGTTGTTGGATGAAAGACCTGCACCGGTGCAGTTTCCTGCTGGACAAAGCCCCGGGCCTTTAACTCTTCGTGGATTGTTGACATATGTGATTTCCCCTTGACGACTTGGTTACTACTAAACTCGTCACTCTATTTACTTATATATCATAAATATAACTCAAGTGCAATCTTATAAAATACAAAAACTCCCTTGCAGGAGTTATTTGTGCAGTATCCTTGAATTAGTCCGAACGCATTTCGCCGCCTGCGGCGGCGAGGAAGTCCCCCCGCAAAAATTCGGAAAGGCGGCGGAGCCGCACCGCTGACAATTTCAAGTTTTTCTTTGGCGGCATTCAATTATGAATTTATTTTATCAAAAAATCAGACAAAAAGAAAGCCACCTTTTATCAAGAGGTGGCGAACTTGGTTTGGGTTGGCGGCGGGCGGAGCTACGAAGCGATGAGCTGCTTCGCGGCTTCGGGCGTCAGCACCGTGAACTGCAACCCGTCTCGATCGAACGTCTTCTCTTTCGAGTAGCCGTTCCGGTCGACGTAGTAGAGTCGGTGCTTGGCGACGATGTAGCAGCATTTCTCCGCTACGAAGTCGACGCCGGGCGCCTCCACGTCGGGCTTCACGGCGGCCATGCTGCCGATGATGCCCGGGCGGGTGACGAAGTTCCAGAAAGAGTCCGACTCGTAGAGAATGATGAAGAGCTCACCATCCTCCAACTCGTTGGAGATCTTCAGGAAGTCCGCCGGTGCGAGATCGCCCCAGCCGAGTTTCTCGCCGTCCCTGTTGTACCAGCCGCCGTTGTGAACGAAGTCGCGACCGCGACACTGTCCACACCGGATGCCGAACAGGGTGCTGGCAGAGCGAAACTCGTGCCCGAACAGCCCCTTGGTCAGTCGCGGTTGCGTCGTCATCATGTCAGTCTCCTTTGGGTTGTGGGTTGTTGGATTCTTGCGACACAGCAACTAAGAAAAACAAGGTTTCTAAGCTATTGTGTCGCAAGAAAGCTGACCAAAAATGATAAAGAACTTACTTCAATTTACTGCATTAAGTATAGCATATCCAAACCTTTCTGTCAAGCCATATCGAAACAATCAAAAAAGCCCTTATTTGGGGCCATTTTAGAGGGTTCTGAATGGATTAAAAAATTTTCTTCCCCCAAAATTAAAATATGGTTCGCGCCGATGTTTTTCTCCGGGTTCTTTTACGGTTTTGATCGGTGCGGCTCCGCCGCCTTTCCGAATTTTTGCGGGGGGACTTCCTCGCCGCCGCAGGCGGCGAAATGCGTTCGGACTAATTCAAGGATACTGCACCACGTAGGAAAAGTCAAAGAGTTTTGGTTCGCCTCGCTTCGCTCGGCGACTAATTTGTATTCAATTTTGGGGGTAAAAACGAATTCCCGATTTCGCATTTTGGGGGAAGAAAATTTTTTAATCCTTAATTTCTAAAACTTATGAAATACATACTTTACGCAAGAAAATCTACTGAAGAAGATGACCGACAGGTTTTAAGTATTGAAGCGCAACTCGTAGAGTTGCAAGAGTATGCCGCCAAAGAAAAACTTGAAATTGTCGCTTCCTTTCAGGAAGCCAAAACCGCAAAAGAACCCGGGCGAATTAAATTCGCAGAAATGTTGGCAATTCTTGAATCAGGAAAAGCAGATGGGATTATTTCTTGGCACCCCGATAGATTAGCAAGAAATAGTGTGGACGGCGGAAAGATTATCCATTTTGTAGATCGCGGTTTGATTCGTTCTCTAAAATTTCCCACCTTCTGGTTTGAGCCTACACCACAGGGATTATTCATGCTCAATATTGCTTTTGGTCAATCAAAATATTTTGTAGATAATTTGCGAGAGAATGTGAAGCGAGGACTACGACAGAAAATCAGAAACGGCGTTTGGCCCGGCTGGGCTCCGGTGGGCTACACCAATAACCCAAAGACTCGCGGTATTGATATTGATAGCGAGAAAGCGCCGAAAGTTAAGAGGTTGTTTGAAATGTACGCCACCGGAGCATTTACGCTTCACTCTCTCGCAAATTGGTGTAAGGAACACGATTTGCGTGGTAATCTCGGAAAACCACTTGTTATCGCAAACATTCAAAAAAATCTACAAAACGTCTTTTACCTTGGACTAATGAAATGGAAGGGGGAAATTTTTGAGGGACAACACGAGCCGTTAATTTCAAAGAAACTTTTTGATACTTGCCAAGAAGTGATGAGCAAGCGTGGCAAAGTACAGGAATCTCACAAAAATAATTTTGCTTTTCTTGGCCTTCTCAAATGCGCTTCGTGCGATTGTTCAATCACTGCCGAAAGACAAAAGGGTCATAACTATTATCGCTGTACTCACAAGAAAGGCCCTTGCCAAGAAAAGCATTATCTCCGAGAAGAAGCACTAACCGAACAAATCACTTCTTATCTTCAAAAAGTTTCTTTGTCGAGCCAAGACACCGAGAAAGTTTTGGCGGCGTTGGATAGCGAACAGGATAAAGCGAGAGAGGACGCACAAAGTGAAATCAGCGTTTTGAAAGAGCAAGTAACACAGGTTGAGGCAAAACTCCAAAAATTGTTAGACATCTATTTAGCGGACGCCTTATCCACAGAGGAATACGCCGCCAAAAAACAAAGTCTGTTATCTCAGAAAATATCTTTAATAGAGAAAATAACCGACTTTGAGGAAAAAGGGTTGTCTTGGCTCGAACCGGCTCGTGAGTTCGTAAAGTCCTTAAATCAAGCCGCGAAATTGGTTGGAGAGAATAATCTTTCCGAATTGCCAACATTTCTGAAAAACATCGGCTCGAACCATATTTTGCGAAATCGGGAATTCGTTTTTACCCCCAAAATTGAATACAAATTAGTCGCCGAGCGAAGCGAGGCGAACCAAAACTCTTTGACTTTTCCTACGTGGTGCGCCGGGTTGGACTCGAACCAACGATGTCCTATGGACCGGGGATTTACAGTCCCCTGGAATAGCCGCTATCCGACCGGCGCATATACTATTAACCAGATTACTTTATCACAAGAAATCATTCTATGCCAAGATACCATCATTAACAAAGGTCGGTGAGACAAACGAATCATGTTTACCTTTTTTTACACTAAAGACAAGCTCGGTACCCTTCATATCAACAGAAATAGAACCCCCTTTCGATATTTTTTTACTAACCATGAAAGAAGCTATTGGTGTTAAAATTTTTGTCTGTATTAGACGCTTTAATGGTCTAGCGCCATATTGTGGGCTGTATCCTTCTTTTGCTAGATGTTCCAATACGGCTGGAGAAAGTATTAGTCTGATTTCTTTTTGAGCCAATCTTTCTGTGACAATTTCTACTTGGATTTTTACGATTTCAGCGATAGCGTCACGACTTAAAATATCAAAAACAATAACGTCATCCAAACGATTAAGGAACTCTGGTCGAAAATGATCCTTCAAGGCATCCATCACTCTTGATTTAGCTTCCTCGTAACTTGCCTTTTCACTTTTTTCAAAAGCAAAACCAATTTTTTCCATTTTATCTATATACTGCGAACCAATATTTGAGGTTAGAATAATCACAGTATTTCTAAAATTAACCACTCTACCCTTAGCATCGGTCAGTCGCCCGTTATCTAAAATCTGAAGCAAAACATTAAACACTTCCGGATGAGCTTTCTCAATTTCATCAAATAATATGACAGAATATGGTCTATGACGTACCATTTCAGTTATTGTTCCGCCTTCTTCATGTCCAACATATCCCGGAGGAGCACCAAGTATTTTTGAGACACTGTGTTTCTCCATAAACTCAGACATATCAATACGAATCAGAGCTTTTTCATCATTAAACATAAATTGAGCCAAAGATTTTGTCAGTTCAGTTTTACCTACACCAGTTGGACCCAAGAATAGAAAAGAGCCAATTGGTCTCTGAGGGTCAGCTATACCAGCACGACTCCTTTTGATTGTGTCGGATATTTTTTGAACGGCCTCTTTTTGACCTACGATTGTTTTTTGTAAAACGTCTTCCATGCGATTTAATTTATCCGCTTCTTCTTCAAGCATTCTTGTCACTGGAATACCAGTCCACTTTGACACAATCGTAGCGATATCATTTTCAGTAATTTCTTCTTTCAGAATTCTTCGAGAACTTTGAAGTTTTTTTAATCTCTTTGATTTGTTGTCTAGATCTTTTTCCAGAGCTGGAATTTTGCCATACCGTATTTCTGCAGCTAAAGAGAGGTCAGATTTGGCTTCTGCAATCTCTGCTTCACGACGAAGCTCTTCAAGTTGTTTTTTGATTGCCTTTATATCATTGACTGTTTCTTTTTCATTGTTCCATTTTAATTCAATCTCGCTTGTTTCTTCTTTTAAGTCAGCAATAATTTTCTCTATTTCTTTTAAGCGGGTCTTTGATTTCATGTCTGTCTCCTTTTTTAATGCTTCGTGTTCAATCTGAAGCTTTATAATTTTCGAATGTGCATTCTGAAGCACTACTGGTTTATTTTCTAAGGCAATTTTTAAATATGAAGCAGATTCATCGATAAGGTCAACAGCCTTATCTGGTAAAAACCTATCAGTAATATACCTGCTAGAAAGATTAACAGCAGCGACTATGGCCTCATCAGTTATACGAACCCCGTGATAAAGTTCATATTTTTCCTTCAATCCTCGAAGAATAGTAATAGCATCTTCTATACCTGGTTCATTAACATAGACTGGTTGAAATCGTCTTGAGAGAGCTGGGTCTTTTTCAATATGTTTTTGATATTCTTTAAGGGTGGTTGCTCCAATGGCTCGTAACTCCCCGCGTGCTAAAGCTGGTTTTAACATATTTGATGCGTCTAATGACCCCTCGGCCGAACCAGCCCCGACAATTGTATGTATCTCATCAACAAACAAAATGATTTTGCCATCCGATTTTTCTATTTCTTTCAAAATATTTTTTAACCTTTCTTCAAATTCCCCACGATATTTTGTTCCTGCCACTAAAAGACCTAAATCAAGAGAAACCAATTCTTTATCTCTGAGAGACTCCGGTACTTCTCCCATAGATATTCTAATGGCCAAACCTTCAGCTATAGCTGTCTTTCCTACTCCAGCTTCACCTATTAAGATTGGATTATTTTTTGTTCGACGGGAAAGAATCTGGATGATACGGGAAATTTCATCTTCTCTTCCAATAACTGGGTCTAATTTATTCATCCCAGCAAGTTTTGTTAGATTTCTTGTGTATTTTGAAAGTGACTTAAATTTCTTTGGTGTCTCCGTATCAGCAGTTTTTGTATTTCTTATTTCTTCAATAAGACGAAGAACTGAATCTTTTTCTATTTTAAATTTTATGAGTAAATCCCTGGCAGGACCAGGAACTTCAATTAAGGCTAGAAAAAGATGCTCGGTTGAAACGAAATCATCATGAAGAGCTGGGGTTTGTTTAACGGAAGCTTCAATAACAGAAGCTAAATCTGGTGTAAGATAAACTTGATATGAAGCAGAAATGGTTTGTCCGACATCAGCACCTTCTATGGCTTCTATAAGAGAGTCCGTCAAAAGAATTGTATCAATTTGTAACTTATCTAATATTGAAGTGACAATTCCCTCTTCTTGTAAAATAAGAGCAGTTAAAAGGTGGAGGGAGTTAACGTGATTTTGACCACGTTCAATAGCCAGCTCATGGGCTTTTCGGATAGCTTCTTTTGCTTTTGTTGTAAAATGACCAAATGGTGGCATAAAAATCAGTTATAAAGTTAAAAGTTATAAAGTTTATAAAGAAAATACGGACATATATAATTAATCCGAGATGGCTTTATTATAAGCTATTTTTACTCTAAGTCAAATAAATCTGTGCCAGAAATTATTGAGTTTTGGTAGTTTCTAAGAGAATACCTAATTCTTTCTTCAAAACCGAGATGGGAGTGAATGATTTTGACGCATCAAAAGAAAGTTTTACACCAACAATGTCACCAGAAAGATTAAATATTGGACTGCCAGAAAGAAGATTACCTCCGGAAATGTCGGTATTAATGCTCGTAATATATTTTATGGTTGACGTTCCAGTACCAGATTCTTTTGTGTCCAAAGACACAACCCGGCCAACCGATACAGAGTTATTTGATTCACCCCCTAAGCTTGTCAGCGTTTGTCCAAGCTTTAATTCTTTGTCACTAAAGATTGTGGGTACAAAAACGTATGAGATTTTTTCAGGTAAAACGACTTTAAATAAAATAAAGTTGGTCGGTTTGTCCATTCCAATGGGTGTCAGGCTAAACTCTTTTCCGTCACTCATTTTTACTGTGTAAGTATTACCAACAACTGTTATCTTCTTGTCTGCTGCAATAATTCCATCTTTATTTATAACCAGACCCAATCCATAAAAACCAACCAGTCCAGTAACCGAATCCTTTTCATTTATACGGACAATACTTTTTATATTTTTATCAATAGAACTGACTATCATGTCCTCCTCTTTTACAATAACGGTGGTGATTTCTTTTTGACTAGGCGTAGTAACTCCCGGGATTGTGACCGTTTCAATGGTTTTCTCTACAATACGATTTATGTTTCTAGTTACTTCAAGAGGCGCTTCCTGAAGAAGAGAGGTGGTCATAATACCAGTTGCTATAGATGTGACAAAACTAATAAGAAGCACCAATAAAATAATTTGATTTTTATTTAAATCTTCCATTTATCCACACACTAATTTTAGTATTGTGTTTTTGTTGCCTTTTAAATATTTGTCACTAAATATTATCTCGATTACATAACTAATAAATAATATCTAGATAAAACACTAGGCAACGATACTAAATTTAGTGTGCGGATATATTATACCACAATTTTTCTTAGGACAGTGACTAAAGTATCAATATCACTTTTTTTGCTTTCTCTTCCGAGAGTAAATCGAAGACTCGACTGACTACAATCTTTTTTACCTAAATTTTCAACAACATAAGAAGACGAGTCTTCTTTTAGAGTCCTACAAGATGATGAGTATGAGGCGGAAATTCCTAAAACATCAAGTGATATAACCGCAAATTCTGCATCCAAACCAGGGAAACAGATATTTATATTGTTTGGTAGACGATATTCTCTTGACCCGTTTAGTGTAGAATTTGGAAAAATCTTTAAAAGATTTTTAATTGCATAATCACGAAGTGCCATCAGCCGTTTGGATTCTTTTTCTTTAATTTTTTCTGCAATTTCAAGCGTGGTTGACAGTCCAACACAAACTCCAACATTTTCTGTTCCGCTTCGCAGTCCCCCTTCTTGTCCACCGCCAAAAATAATCGGCGACAACTCTAAACCAGATTTTACATATAAAATACCCGAGCTTCTTGGACCATACATTTTAATTCCATCTAAAGTCATTAAATCAACCCCAAGTTTTAATACATCAAGAGACAAATACAACCCCGCCTGACAAGCGTCAGTATGGAAATACGGAAGCTTAGTATTATTTTTTTGTCTGTAGTCTTTTATCACCCTACCCATATCATGAATTGGTTGTATTGTGCCTATTTCGTTATTTGCATATCCAATGCTTATGAGAACTGTGTTCTTTTTGATTGATTCTCGAATGTTTTTTATAGAAACAAGACCATCAGAAGATACCGGCAAATAAGTAACTTCTCCCTCTCGCCGTTCAATTTCCTTACAAACCTCTAAAACTGCCGGATGTTCAATTTTTGTCGTAATAATGTGGGGTTTACCCAAAAAGATCTGACTTTTGGAATTCTTAAGGTCAGACCTTTGAACACTTTCAAAAATACCAAGAAGTGCCAGGTTGTTTGACTCGGTTCCCCCACTTGTAAAAATAATTTCATCTTTTTGAGCATGAATAATCGTGACTATTTTTTGTCTAGCCTCTTTAATTAAATTTTTTGCAACAATTGCCTCACTATACAAAGCAGATGGATTTGCAAAGGTCATTTTTTGAATACTTTCCATTTTTGCCAAAACCTTTTTATCAATGGGTGTAATGGAGGCATAATCTAAAAATATTCTTCTTTTATCTTTTTTTCTTTTCATCTCCTATTATTATGAAATTTCATAATCTACTATACATTTTTCATTGCAAAAGACAATAATTTGTGTAATAATCATCAAATGCTTTCTGATCCTCAATTTATTACATATGGTTTAGTAACTTGTATTGTGATACTTGTAGGGTGGATTGTGTGGCTTGAAATAAAGATGGGTAGACTATTGCGAGGAAAAAACGCAAAATCTCTTGAAGATTCAATCGTTTCGGCTCACGAGAACTTAGACAAGTTGAATGAGTTCCAAAGAGAATCAATCCAATATTTTATAGGCCTAGAAAAACGTTTAAACCGTAGTATACAGGCCGTTGAAACAATCCGCTTTAATCCATTCAAAGGTACAGGTGAAGGAGGAAGCCAGAGTTTTTCCACCTCATTTTTAAGTGAAAATGGTGATGGGGTTGTTTTATCAAGTCTATATTCCAGAGACAGAGTTAGTGTTTTTTCAAAGCCACTTATAAAGTTTGAAAGTACATTTGAATTAACCGACGAAGAAAAAGAGGTAGTTGGGGGAGCCAAAAAAAATCTAGGAAAATAATTCATCCGCACACCAATTCTGTCATTGGTTTTTGTTCTGTGTTATGTTCATCTATAATTATGTTTTTATTACCAACCTCAAATAACCACAAAAACCGTACAATAAACCAGAACGATGACAGATTTGGTGTGCGGATAAACCACAATGCAAAATCAGAACTCAAATCTTATAGAGCGTGGACCCGTTGTGGCAATAATGGGTCATATTGACCACGGAAAATCAACCCTGCTTCATTATATAAGAAATCAAAAAAGCAAAACCCCGCTATCTAATTTAAAAAATCAGGCCTTGCCTGATCTTATGGAAGCTGGAGGTATTACTCAACACATTTCAGCTTATGAAGTTAAGCATGTTTCAAAAGAAGGAAAAAAACACAGTATTACTTTTTTAGACACTCCTGGACATGAAGCGTTTTGTGGCATAAGACAACGTGGAGCATCTATTGCTGATGTTGTGGTGTTGGTAGTTTCAGCCGAGGATGGTGTTAAACCACAAACACTTGAGGCTTTATCGTGTATAAAAGAAACTAAAACACCATTTGTGGTAGCAATAAATAAAATAGACAAACCAGAAGCAAATATAGAAAAAACAAAACAAAATTTAGCTGAAAACGAAATCTACCTAGAGGGTTATGGTGGAGATATTCCTGTTGTCTGTCTTTCATCAAAAACAGGTGATGGTATTCCAGAACTTCTTGATATGATTGTTCTAGTAGCGGAAATGGAAAACTTAACAGGAGACCCGTCTCTCCAGGCTGAAGGAATGGTCATAGAAAGCAACAGAGACATTCAAAAAGGAATTTCCGCAACTTGTATTATAAAAAACGGAACGATAGAAAAAGGTCTGTTTATTACATCTGGAACAGCTACCGCCCCGATACGCATGATGGAAAACTTTTTAGGAAAATCTATTGATTCGGCCTCTTTCCCAAGTCCAGTTAAGATTATTGGTTGGGATGAGCTCCCTATTGTTGGAAACACTTTTCAGACACACAAGACGCGAGAAGAAGCCAGAGAGAAAATTACACTGGCTAAAGAAAAAATAGGAATGGGGCAGATTGGTCTCAATAACAGTATTGTTGATGGTGAATCTTTAATACACCTTATACCAATCATTATAAAAGCAGATACTGGTAGTAGTTTAGAAGCCGTTGTGTCTGAAATAAAAAAAATGACCACAGAAAGAGTCTCCGCCCGTGTTATATCATCTGGCATCGGAACCATATCTGAAAATGATGTACGCCTGGCTAATGGTAAAGAACGAGCTATTATAATTGGCTTCAGTGTGAAAATTGACTCCCCAGCAAAAAATTTAGCAGAAAGAGATGGAATTGAAGTCAAAACATTTGATATTATTTACAAAATGAATGAATGGTTAAAAGAAACATTGGCAACACGAACACCGAAAATAAAAGTAGAGGAATCTTTAGGTTTGGCAAGGGTTTTAAAAACATTTAGTAAGGTCAAGGACAAACAAATTCTTGGGGCCAGGATTGAGAAAGGTGTTTTCACAATAGGAGCACAAGTAAAAATAACTCGTCGTGATGCAATGATCGGAGATGGCAAGGTTCGTGAGTTACAAAAACAAAAAGTAGCAACTACTGAGGTAGATAGCGGAGAATTCGGAACTATGATCATAGCAAACATCGAGATAGCACCAGGAGATTATTTAGAAAGTTTTATTATCACAGAAAAATAATGTCTACAAAAAACGAAAGAAAAGCAGAAATATTACACGACCTAGGAGCGCGTTTTTTATTGTTAAATGGAAACAAATCCTCTTTAATAACCGTAACGAGAGTCAATTTAACGAGAGATGGAAAATATGCTACTATTCTTTTTACGGTCTTTCCAGATAATTTTGAAAAAACAGCCCTAGAGTTCGCCCAGAGAAAAAGAAGTGAGTTCAAGCAATTCATTAAAGAAAACTCGAGATTGGGCAGGATTCCTCAAATAAATTTTGAGATTGACTCTGGAGAAAAAAACCGACAAAAAATTGACGCCTTGTTAAATCAAGGTTAAAATTTAAGGCCTGGTAGCCAAGAAGCAAGGCGAAGATCTGCAAAATCTTTATGCGTGGGTGCGAATCCCACCCAGGCCTCAACACAAATTTGTGTATCATTGACAAACCTTTGCCCGAGTGGTGAAATTGGTAGACACGAGGGACTTAAAATCCCTTGACCTCAACAGTCATGCCGGTTCGATTCCGGCCTCGGGCACAAACAAAACTTTGTTTTGTGATAATATGTTTAAATTGCGCCCATAGCTCAGCTGGTAGAGCAGGTCCCTCTTAAGGACAAGGTCGCAGGTTCGATCCCTGCTGGACGCACAAAAAATTATGTAAATAATTTTTTTGCATCCAGAGAAAGCCGTGGGTACGGCTTTCGTCAGGGATCGAAGACCTTTGATAGTTTTTTGTGAGACTGCGAAACAAAAAACAGAAAAGGTGTACTGACCATGTAATGGTCGATTCCCTACTGGGCGTAGTTCTGCATTCATGTTATCTTGTATTCTTTGGGTGAGTGGTGCAATTGGTAGACACGCTAGTCTTAGGAACTAGTGCCGTAAGGCTTGGGAGTTCGAGTCTCCCCTCACCCACATTATTAATAAATCACTTCTTTCTGGGGTGATTTATTAATAATTGGTAGGAGACGAGAAAGACAGAAGTGAAGCTGAGTCGGGGTCGCGACCTCGTCTTGAGTTCATGAAAGACGAGAGTTGTGACCGAGTCTCCCCTCACCCACAACAACAAATCGAGTGCGTGGCGGAATTGGTATACGCGTACGCTTCAGGAGCGTATGAGGTAACTCTTGGAGGTTCAAATCCTCTCGCACTCACAACATCAAAAACAACTCCATACTGGGCCGTTTTTATATTGACTTTTACATATTTATATGATAAAATCCGTTCAGGACCAAAAGGACTACTTTCGGGTGTTCCGAGGGAGTTCTTTGAAATTCTAGATTGGAAGACAAGACGATAAGGAGCGTGAACAGTGGTTACTTTTTTGCTGTCTGTGATCCTGACCCTAGCAATTGCCGTGGTCGGGATCATTCTCCTCGTCCAACTGGGTATGCTAACCCGTATCCAGACGGACAACATTAAGTTCAGGATGGTGGGAGAGTCCCTCGCACAAATCATCCACGACGCGCGTGGAGAACACCTCGACGACAACGGAGAAACCGACTCTGGGTTGTTCGTCGACGGAAACCAAGAGAAATCCTTCCTCAACAAGCATCTCGGCTTGTGGTGGGTAGGAATCCCTGGCATCTCGTCTGTCTTGAAGTTTCCGATTCACAGGGAAAAAGAAAACCCGGATGATCAAGCTCCCGCCGAAAAGTGGATCATCGATCTCGGCGTGGAGTGGACGGACACCCTTCGAAAGACCTTCCCCCGTTCGTACCTCATGTGGAAGGTGGAGCTCAAGGACGGCATGTCGGTCAACGTCCTAGTCAGAACCAAGTCTGTGGTCGTAACGCCGGGAACACCGATTATTCGCCTGAAGGGAGACTTCTTTGGAAACGCAGGAGGAATCGTTCAGGGAGCAGTTGGTGACATCATTAACGACTTGACCATCGACGACTTCATCAACATCGACAAGGGAGAAGTCCAAGGGATTCTGGACGGGTTGAAAGACCCCGACAGCCCACTCAACAAGGAACTCGTCAGGCAGGTCGGAACCAGAATCACTGGAATCTCCATCTCACGGTGGGACCCGGCTGACGAGAAGACCCGTCAAGCCATCGAGGCCAAGAAGATGGCTCAGCTAGAGGGTGCTGGACAGATCGCTCAAGCAACGGCCGAAGCCACTGCCCTAACCATCTCAAGCACAGCCAGACAAGAGGCTGGGATACGACTTGCGGAAGCAGACGCCGCCCAGTTCTCACGAATGGTTGCGGAGTTGGTGCAGCAGGGGGTCAACCCGAACATCGCCGCAGAGCAAGTCTCGCGCATCCTGGCGGCACGAGCACAGCCCGGACTGACTACACGAGTAGACGTCACGGGTGGTGGGCAGGTGCCAGTCACGCTCCCTCTGCCCACTGACGGGAAGAAGGGTGGGTAAACGTGCTTATCACCCTTGTTGTGATTCTGGCGGTCCTTCTGGTTCTCGTGGTTGTTGTCAAGGTCTTCAAGTCACGACAACACCATAGCCCAAGGCCGTTTGGACCACTACCACCCAGTACCACGGCCACGACGACAACCAGAAGAAGTGGATGGCTCAATTGGGTACTCGTCGGCGTTGGCATCCTGACGACGGTGTTCCTGGTTAGGGGGTGCTGGAGCTGGTCGACCGGACCGGCTACAATCGTAAACCTCTGTACTCCAGAGATAGATGGGACCTACGTCGTCACAGCCCCCATTGTGGGCCGGAGTTGCCGAGTCCCCTACCTGGCCGGAATGAAGGGGAAGCCACAAGGACCCATTCTCATCTGGGACCCAGTCGGCCGACCATACGTTGACGGCCCAGGAATGACGGTTGAAATCCCCGAACAACCGTGGATAGAAATCCAATCTGGAACATCGAGACCGGTCATCGTGACCTTCTCGAGGTAAGACTGTACATTGTACGCAAAACCGCGCGCCCCCTGGAGGAGGGCACGCGGTTTAACTTTTCTTAGGACTATCTCAGAAATATAATAGCATTGTCAGGAGCTGTTATGCCAAAACTGGCCAAAACAAATTTTATTATTCCATAAACAGAAAACATAATTACCATTCCAACCAACCCCCACAGTATTGCATCTTGAGCTTCTTTTCTGCTTTTATCCCCAGCATCAAGACTTAGAAATTTAACTACACCATAGGTGAAATAAACAAAGGCCAAACCAAAAGCAAGTAGGATAAGAGGATTCAGAATTAAATCACTAACCTTATTAAGAAAAGGGATAATGGTCATACTACGTGATAGTTATAATCAAAACCACAAACAAGCTTATTGTGGAAGAATTGGAAGAGAAATTGTACCACCACCAGAAACATTAAATGTTGTCTGTAACCAACCAATAAGTCCATAAATAGAAGCCATAACAGCAATAGCAATAATACCGTATATCATAATGCTTTTTCCCTCTGCGGCTGCTTTTGGGTCACCAGCTGAACGAATAAACTTGATGACTCCCCAGAAGAAATAAACAATGGCTAGAGCAAAGAGTAATGGCACAACCTTAGCCAAAACTGCTTGTAATTGTGTAACCAAATCACCTATACCAGTAAAGCCCGCAGCCAGTGCTAATACTGGAGTGAAAGACATTAACCCATAAATAACTTTTTTCATATTTTGTTAAATTACTATTAAATTACGTATAATAACCGAATTATAATACAAAAAGCAAAAATAAACAAAGAACTGTGGATAAATCAAGGGGTTAAATGATTTTGCTAATAGTTGGTGTTAACAGGAATATCAAAACCTTGGCCTATTGCAATCAAAATACCACCAATAGCCGTAATTACAAACAAAGCAACAACCCCCCATATCATTTTTTGTTTTCCTTCTTCACGAGCTTTCTGGTCATCTGAATGTAATATGAACTGTCCAACCCCCCAGAAGAAATAAATAAAAGCAAGCGATACCACTATTATTCTAATATCGTTCGTCAAAAGGTTTTTAATTTCACCAAGTAGGCTTTTTATTCCTGATAACGCAGCAAAAGAAACATTTGGGACAAGAAGAAGCCCAAGAGAAGTATATATTAAATTGTTTTTTATTTTTTTCATATATTTTTTATATTTTTATTAATAAATTATGGTGTTGGTAATAATATATTGTTTGGATTCGGGGTTTTACTTCCAATTCCTAAATCATTTGAAACTAAACCAATAATGGTTTTAAAGGTGAGTAAGATAAATAAAACCAAAATCCCCCACATCATGTAATTTCTGCCGTTTTTTATCTCCTCTGGTTTGTTGGAATTAAGAATAAATTTTGATACTCCCCAGAAAAAAACAATAAAAGCAAGTGCAGAAAGTATAGGAATAAGCAGGTCGGTTATGCTTTTGAGATATATGATAAAATCTCCAAATTTACTAGGAGTATTAACACCAAGAGAAAAATCAGCAAAAGCAAAGGTGGGAAATAAAAATATAGGTAAGGTTAAATATTGAATTTTGTATGATTTTCTCATGTTTATGGGGCTATAAGTGCTCCTACTGTGTTTTGTACCACGGCTGATATACCAGCTGCTCCAAGTAGTATTCCAGCCCCAATAAGAGACCATAAAAGTCTCTGCTGGGCTTCTTCTATTTTTTTAGGATTACCTTGGGCCATAACAAATGTAAAACCAGCCCAAACAATCCAAATAACCACAACCACAGCAGCTATTGGCATAACCACATTATTCAACACTGTCGTAATAAGTTCAGAAAGACTGTCACCTCCTTTAAAAGGATTAGTAATACGAATTGGGATTGAGGTATTGTCTGCAAAGACAAACACTGGAAGAATAAACAGACTTATAAGCAACACATGTATTGATATTTTTTTTAACATATTTATATTCATGTTCATATTCATATATTTATTATTTAAAAAGCTATTGGGGTTGTTACTTTAAGACCTCGTAATATCAAAGAAACAATAAGCCAGGCAGCGATAATAAAAGCTATACCATATACAACTTTCAAAAGCATCTCATTTGCTTTCTTTCTTTCTCCAGGATTATCACCAGAAGTCATATATTTAAAGCCAGCCCAAGCTATTACAATAACCGAAAGAGAAAGAGTAATTATTGTACCTTTATTAACAACATTCTTAACCGCTGCCATTAGGTCATTAAAATCACAATTACCAGCAGTCGGACCATCCCCACAATCGTATGTGAGACCAGTATTACCAGCGGTTGATTCACTTGGTGCCGAATATGTAAAAACAGGTAAAACAATCAGAGTAAATAAAAATATCACCCAAACAAACGCACTTATTTTTTTAATATTTTGTATTGGCATCTACTTTACGACTTTATGGACTTTATAGACTTTATAAACTTTATTGACTATTTATTACTTGAGTAGCTCCCCAAGTCCAATATCTGCCTGGTCCAAAGCATCACTTACTCTTCCTTGTCCACTTGTTATTAATTCTATCATATCACGAAAAACCTTTTCACTACCCACAGAGTCAGGGTCAATCCATAGACGAGAGATGAGTGCAGAGTTATAAAAGACTGTACGAAAAGTATCTGTTGGTTTATCAGCCAACAAATCTCTCCGAACTGGAGGTAAATTCGTCAAAGTCTCTAACTCCTTTATGGCCACCGCTTCTGTCAAACCATTCACAGCTAGATAGGCACCGGCAATTTGTTTGGATTGTTTGACAATAGCTAGGGCATGCATTCGTCCAAAAACCGTTTTCCTTGTTGCATCACGAATCTGTGGAACATATGTTACGTCAAAATTCAGGTTTGAATTTTTTTGTTGAATAGAAAAGATTTCACTGGCAAAACCAATATAAGTTGCTAAATTACCAGAAAGAAATAGATTAAATGATGATGGTAGTGAGCGATTCCACGTATAAGATGGAGATGTTGGATTGGAAAATTGAGTATAAAAATTTATAGCACTTTGACTAGGAATAACTGGGTAATCAAATTTTGAGTTTAAAACTGAAATAACTTCTTGACCGTTGCGACTGGTTATGGGAGTTCCGGCTTGAAGAAGAAGCATTGTGATAATCTCCTTTGCATTTGTTATATTACTCCATTCACCTAAAGCTATAGTACTTTTAAGGATGTTGGCGTCCGTATCACGACGAGTGGTTTTTTCTATCAGACTATATATTTGGTCCCAATATTGTGGTGGACTCGAAACGGCATTATTTGAAAACAAGTCTCTGTTCCAATACATAACCATGGGGTCCACCATAAAAGGCAAGGCAATCACCCCATCAACATTTAAAAATACTTCCCCGCCCTCAATGAAAGTGTCTCTAAAATTTCTCTCTGTATAATTTTTATAGGGTATAGTAAATAATTTATTGCGATTTTTATATATATAATCATCACGCAATAAAACAATGTCTGGACCGACACCTTCAGCTAGGGCCTCAATAAAATCATTGTTAAAAGTAGAACTATCTTTCTTTATGTAGGTTATTTTTATAAGTTTATTTGTCTTTAGAGATGAGCCCTGATAGGCCACATCGAAAGTTTCACTTGGAATAGTCCCCCAAATGACAAGATTTGCTGTTTGTCCAGATGACCCACCCTTGGAAAGAGCAAAAAGAATAATTCCAACGACAAAAGATATAGCAAAAATAGTTGTAACTGCGATTTTAAAAGTACTCATATAAATTGTTTAAAATTTCAGATTTGGATGCAGTTTGAGGCAAAACACAAAAAAGAATTTGAGGTGTACTTGGTGGTACATTGAAAATTATTTTTTGTGTTTTAACGAAAAAATGCGCCAAATATGGAATTTTTTTCATAGTTTTTTATATATTAAGCCATAGTGGTGTGCTCCCGCTAAAATCTCCCTATCAAGATGAAAACCATTTTTTTCAAATAAATCTATGGCCATTTCCTTTTTAAAAACTGCCTCTGATTTAGGGCCAAGACCACCAAACGAGTCAGTCCAGTCAATAACTAAAACCCGACCACTCTGCCTAAGTACCCGTTTTACTTCTTTAATTACATTTTCCTTGCTGTCAACCTGAAAAAGAATGTTAGAAAGAAATATTAAATCAATGCTATTGTCTCGAAGTTTGGTTCCACCAACCTTTTCTATATCGCCCCAAATAACTTCTATATTATAAACCCCCTCGTGGGTTGCTGTATTTTTTAGTTTAGTCAATAAATCCTTTTGAATATCAACAGCATAAACTCTGCCTGTAGATATAAGGGCCTTGCCAGCCGCTAAACTGTAATGTCCAGAGCCACTACCAAAATCAGCAATCTCCATACCCGCTTGTATTCCACACTGCTCCACATTTTTTACTGGGTCAGAAAACATAACTATATTATAGTACAAAACATTTTATTATTAAACCTGTGGACAATTCCCCTTGCTGTCAAGTCGCGTTCTTGACATAATCATGTCAAGAACGCGACTTGACAGCTACAATCAATATATTTACAAAAAATGGATAATAAAAAATATAAAGAATTTGCAGAGGGATCATTTGTTCATATTTACAACAGAGGAAACAACAAAGAAAGGATATTTTTTGATGAACAAGATTATAAAGCTTTTCTTTTTAGAATTGCCTTAGTTTTGGGATATAATCAGGAAGAATTGAAAAACGAAATGTTGACCATGCCATACTCAAGGATCAGAGTAGAGCCTAGTAGAATAAACACTTTTAAAATTCATTCTTTCTGTTTAATGCCAAATCATTTTCATCTAATAGTGGAACAATGTAAAGACAAATCATTATCAAAATTAATGTCCAGTATTTGTATAAGTTATTCGATGTATATAAATAAAAAATATAAACGTGTTGGACATTTATTTCAGGACAGATTTAAATCAAATATAATTGAAGACGATGCTCAGCTCATGTGGACATCAGCATATATACACATGAATCCAGTTAAGGATGGGATCGTAAAATCCCCAGAAAAGTATAAATGGAGTAGCTACAATGACTATGTGGAGGAAAGAAATCTACCAATCGTTACAAAGGATTTATTGTTGGATTTATTCGGAGACAAAAATGTATTCAAAGAGGAAACATTAAATTACAACAAAAAAGATGATTTTGAAGAATCCGATTTTATGTCAAGAGTAGGTTTTGACATCGATTATGATGCCTGAATCTTAGAGATTAGTGTATCTATACTAGAACTAATCTCTGGAACTAACACTGGCGGGACAGAACACTCCATAAGTAATCTCGAGAGATTACCCCCTTGAATCCAAGTAGATATAAAAATAAGCCTACTTTTTAGATCCATATTTAAAACAATAAACTGTTCGTATAAATCTTTTATCAATTTTTCTATAGATTTATTACTTCGAATATTTTCAGAAATTTGTCTATAGGATGGGCTTAGGTGCTGTAAAAGCATAAATCCTTGAGCAATATTATAAACTCCCCACTCGACATAATTATCTAGTGGTTGGTACTGATTATCTCCTACAGTGTAACTCTGGCCAAAATCTATAAATCGAGTTTTGCCTGTTTCGTTTTCACAAAAAATATGGTCGGACTTAATATCATTATGGTGAATTCCTAAAAGAGCCATAGAAATAAGTTTAGAGACATAATCCACATAAAATTCTCTAATCTTAGAATCTTCTACTAGAATTTCCTCTGGTAAATAGTTGTGTTCAACAGAATCGATCCTAAATCTAGAGTGAGCTTCACTAGGTTCTCCATTTTCGGTGATAGTAATCTTTTTAGAATGGTTCTGTATTAATCCCCTTAGATAATCTGAGATTAATTCACCCTTTATTTTTTCAATAACTAAAGTTTTATCATCATAAGCAAGAAGTCTTTCTGTTATTCCAGATTCTGATAAGAATCTTAAAATTAACAGTTCTTCGTCTGACTGTTTTTCTTTCACTATAAAATCTACACCCTCACGACCTTCCACATTATAGACTGTACGCTGTTTTCCCAGATTCTTATCGTCATCTGGTTTAAAGATCTTAGCTAAACCATTTTCGGATAGACTCATATAAATTTTTGATTAGAGACAGATGAGAGAGGCGATACTATCCCCTTCGCGGAGCTTCATCACTCGGACACCCTGAGTCTGGCGACCAAGTACGGAAATTTCTTTTGCGTCTACTCGGATGACTTGAGATTTTTTAGAAATTGCTACAACCTCGGCATCTTCACCAGCAAAAAGTTTGGCCGAAATAAGTTTACCTGTCTTTGGTGTCACCTTAGCTGTTTTTATTCCACTTCCTCCTCTATTTTGGACTTTGTACTCATCTATATCTGTTCTCTTACCATATCCGTTTTCCGAAATAACCATAAGTGTCCCATTATCCAATTCATGGGAGACAGTTTCGGCAGTGATAACCTCATCCCCTTTACCAAGCTTTATTCCTCTTACTCCCATGGCTGTTCTGCCCATCTCACGAATATCTGATTCCTTGAAATGTATTGATTGTCCCTTGGCTGTAATAACAATTACTGTATCTTTTTTGTGTGTAAATCCTGCAGAAATGAGAGCATCACCGTCATCAAGTTTTATGGCAATAATTCCTGAAATACGAACGTCGTGAAAACTAGCTGTAGCTACTTTTTTAGCAATGCCGTGCTTTGTAACCATCATGAGAGAACTTTCTGATTTCTTAACCTCTTTTGGCATTGGCAAAATAGATGTAATTTTCTCTCCCTCTGAAAGGGGCAAGAAATTCATAACCGACTTACCTCGAGTAGCCCTACGTCCCTCTGGAATATCATACATTTTTGTTTGATAAGCCTTGCCTTTATCAGTAAAGAAAAGCAAATCGCTGTGTGTTGAAGTAATTAAAAGATTTGTCACAAAATCCTCTTCCTTTGTGTCCATATCAACCACTCCAACACCTCCTCTTTTTTGTTTTCTAAATTCGTCTGGATTTGTGCGCTTAATATATCCACCAGCAGTCAAAACCAAAGCGTTTTCTTCATCCGGAATTAAATCTTCTACCGACAAAACCTGAACTCCACCTTTTATTATTCTTGTTCTTCGCTCATCACCATACTTTTCTTTAATTTCTTTACATTCATCTTTTATTATTCCGAGAATTTTCTTTGGATTAGCTAGGATTATTTTACATTTCTCTATAAATTCCTGAATCGTTTTTAGCTCGTCTTCAATCTTCTTCCTCTCAAGCCCAGCAAGACGAGACAGTTTCATTTCCAAAATAGCCGTAGCCTGAATACTAGAGAACTTGAATTTAGCCATTAAGTTTTTGTGTGCCTCGGTTGTATCTTTTGAACCCTTAATTAATTTTATTATTTCGTCTATGTGGTCAAGAGCTTTTTTGAGCCCTAGTAAAATATGCTCCCGCTCTAAAGCTTTTTTCAAATCGTATTCCGTTCTCCGTTTTATAACAGATACCCGATGAAGCACAAATTCTTCCAAAATACCTTTAAGTGATAGTGTTTCTGGAACACCATCAACCAAGGCCACCATGTTGTAGTGAAAAGCTTCCTCTAACTGCGTGTGTTTATAAATATAGTTAAGAACAGTTTGTGGATGAGAGGTGCCCTTCAGGTCAATTGCAATCCTGATGTCTTTCGCCGACTCATCACGCAAACCCTTTACCCCATCAAGTTTTTTATCCCTGACCAACTCGGCAATTTTTGTAATAAGATTTGCCTTGTTAACCCTATATGGAATGGAGGTAATTATAATTTGGAAGGCCCCAGCTTTATTCTCAACTATTTCCGCTTCGCCTCTAGTAACTACCCCACCTTTTCCATTTGCATAAGCATGGGCGATGTCTTTACTACCAAAAACCAGCCCGCCGGTCGGAAAATCTGGCCCCTTAACAAATTGGAGTAAATCTTCGTTTGTGGCGTCATTATTGTCCACAAGATATGAGACAGCATCCATTACTTCGTTTAGATTGTGTGGAGGAATATTTGTGGCCATACCAACAGCAATACCTAGTGTTCCATTTAAAAGAAGAGCTGGGACGGTCGTTGGTAAAACTTTTGGTTCTTTCTTTGTTCCGTCATAGTTGGGAATAAAATCAACAGTTTCTTTTTCTATATCTCGTAATAATTCCGAAGATAGTTTGGTCATCTTGGCCTCGGTGTATCTCATAGCTGCAGGAGAATCCCCGTCTATAGAACCAAAGTTCCCTTGCCCAAGAACAAGAGGATAACGCATGGTAAAATCCTGCGCCATCTTGACCATTGAATCATAAACCGCCACATCTCCATGGGGGTGGTAGTTTCCCAAGACCTCTCCAACAACAGCTGCTGATTTTCTAGACTTTGCTCCAGATGTAAGCCCAAGTTCGTTCATGGCAAAAAGCACCCGACGATGTACTGGTTTCAGTCCATCTCGAACATCAGGAAGAGCACGGTCAGTAATGACTGACATAGCATAATCAATGAAGGATGTCTTCATTTCGTCTACTATTTCCTGTGAGATAATGCTTAATCTTTCAGGGATTTTTGGCTCATCCGTATCCTTTTTAGACATGAAATATAAAAATAAGTGCTTCTATTATAGCATGGGTGGAGTAAATTTTCAACGTTAATTTTGCGATTCTGTGGTTGTAGACAAGATAATTGATGGGGTTGTGGTTGTGCTATAAAAAGCCGGGTTATTAGAAAGTAGTGTTATTGATTCTTTCAACTTATTAAAATTTTCCCCCATTGCAGAGATACCAGTTCCAAGTGTCTCTTTAAAGGTCTCAAGTGGACTTGGTTCAAGATTTGAAACCGCTTCTTGTCTAGATTGGTCCTCTTTAAAACTCGGATAAACCACCGATAACCAAACCACAAAAATAACTCCAACCAAGAAAAACGTTGCCAAAAAAGCTATTTGTTTTTTAACGTGGTCAGGTTTTTGTCTTAATTTTTCAAGTAATTCAAACATAAAAATAAAATTCCTAATTGACCTAATTTTTAATTTCTAAATAAATCCCAATCTCCAAATCCCAATTAATCGTTGGTGCTTGGATATTATTTAGGTTAATTAGTAATTAGAAATTAGTAATTTGTTTATATCGCATCCAATATTATCACCTCTCCCTCTTTACCCTCCAAATCTTTCTTTTTGATAGTCAGTTTGTCAACTGGTTTTACCCCTTCTTCACCAGCTTCTTTCAAAAAACTTTTTAGAGAATTGGCTACACCAACATCCCCATAGTGACTTGGAATAATTATTTTTGGTTCAAATTGTACCGCGAGCTTATGTCCTGATGCTGGGTCTAAGACCCCATCACCTCCAATTGGGACAAAAAGTATATCAATTCCATCAATAGCCTCCTTTGTTTCAGCTGAAAGGTCCTTTTGGGACAAAGCCCCAAGAAAACACAAATTTATACCCTCAAGGTTTATCGTATATATAGTATTAATTCTTTCTTCTCCTCCATATGTTGATTTTGAAAGAAAGCCCTTAATAAAAACACCAGAAACCTCGTATTCCCCTGGACCATTTATTAGGAAAGATTCTTTGTCGCCACGAGAAGTGATATCAGCCCCATTGTGCTCCGGACTATTTAGAGAAATAAGGGTTATATCACTGCCAAATGTCGTGCTCTTAAATTTTGAGGCTTTGGAAATGGGATTGACTGCAATGGTCGTATTACCAAATGAGACTTTAAAAAAATCCACGCCGTGATAAGTTATAATCATAGAATACGAAAATTATGCGAATAGCTACGAATATCTGCGAATAATAAAATACGTAAAGAAGTATAGCAGATAATTTCTAATTTTCAATTTTTGAACAAAAGAAAAGCCCCGATGGAGCCGGCACGAGTTGCACCGACTCCTCTCGAGACCGCTTGATGCCTACCACTTTGGGTGGTAGATGATGGTATATACCCAAGTCATGAGTGGAGCAATCATGATCAGGGTCATCCCAACGATGACACAGGTGTTGTTGATCGTCGATTTCATTATACCGACCTCCTCCTACTATTATACACCTAAACAAACTATATGTCAAGTGGATAAAATACCCATATTCCTGTATAGTCAAATCCGTATATTATAAATCGTAGTAAGTCTTAACCTTATCTCTTCCCTGGGGTGCTGTCCGAGATAAACAACTTATTGCATATACTATATGAATACAATAATAGACGAGGCAGTTTCTGCTTCGCCAGAGACTACGCAGGATGACGCTGTTGCGTCAAAAAACGAGGACCTAATGACGAAGGTTTTGAATGCAAGCGCCACTCCCCCATCAGTTGATGATGTTTTGGAGGGGACGGTTTTGGGTATAGAAAAATCAGCAGTTTACATAGACTTACCACCATTTGGTACTGGTATTATTTATGGTCGTGAATATATAAACGCTCGCGATATCATAAAAAAAATAAATGTTGGCGATGGTGTGGCCGGAAAAGTTATAAGCCTTTCTAATAAAGACGGCTATATTGAAATATCTCTAAAGGAGGCCAGACAAGCCCTAATATGGAGTGAGGCAGAAGAAGCAATAAAAGAGAAGAAAATCTTTGAGCTTCCAATTCAAGAAGCAAACAAGGGTGGTCTTATCATGTCATGGCAAGGTATTTCTGGGTTCCTTCCGGCCTCACAATTAAAAACAGAACACTATCCTCGTGTCACAGACGGCGATAAAGACAGAATATTGGAAGAATTAAAAAAACTGGTTGGTCAGAAAATTTCTGTATCTATTATTGGTGCTTCTCCAAAAGAAGGTAAACTTATTTTCTCTGAGAAAAATCCAGAGCAAAAAAACAAAGACTCTATTATTGGTAAATACACCCTTGGTGAAGAAGTTACTGGTGAAGTCACTGGTATGGTAGATTTCGGTGTCTTCGTAAAACTAGAAGAAGGATTGGAAGGATTGGTTCATATTTCAGAAATTGATTGGGCACTTGTAGAAAATCCAAAACTTCTATTTCACATAGGTGAAAAAATAAAAGTAAAAATTATTGAAATCAAAGACGGCAAAATTTCCCTGTCTATTAAGGCCCTCAAAGAAAACCCATGGCATGATGCAGAGAAGAAATATAAAAAGGATGATGTTGTGGATGGTGTGGTCATCAAGTTCAACAAACACGGCGCCTTGGCAAGTATAGAGGAGGGTATCGCCGGTTTGGTTCACATCTCAGAGTTTGGCAGTGACGAAAAGCTACATGACTCATTAGAGCTCGGTAAAAACTATAAATTCAAAATCACTCTCTTTGACGCAAAAGAGCAGAAAATGACATTATCGTTTGTTGACCCTTCAAAGAAACCTGAGTAATTTGTTTGATTAATAAAAATGACTCGAGCCCGGCCGGTGTTTTCACCAGTCGGGCTCTTTGTACCTAGAGGAAGCTGTCCTAGCCGTCAGCCAACCGATAGGCATAAGCTTCGATTTCAGCTGAGATTCCGGCTGACTCCTTTTGGTCCTCGGTTTCAGCCTCTGCCTTCTGTTCACGGAGAGCCGCCGGCACGCCGAGGTCGTCCTTCATCAGGCCGAGCCTTTCCATTCTCTCCCTCCATGCATCGATGGTCTCGTCGTGATGCCCTTTCGGGATCGTGATCTTCTTAACCATCGGCGCCAGCTCGTGAAGCCCGACCCATGAGGCGTTGCGAATGGCATTCAGTAGCCATTCGTGATACGGAACCGTTCTGGCCATGTCTGGAGCTCCTTTTTTCTCCGCCAAAATATTACCACACCAACATTCAATAGTAAAACCCTATAAAAACTCGTCAACCTCGCAGGTTGACAAATATGGAAAAGCCGGACTCCGCATAAGTCCGGCTTTGTCTCTGAGCACAGCGTGTAGACCGCTAGGTCTACTTGTCTTGGAACATCTTTACGATTTCGATGAGAAAGCAAACTGCCACCAAGGCGACCCCAATAACCATGAGGCCGATTCCGATCAACACCCCGCTTGACATCGTGTTTGGGGTGTTGGGGGTGTTGAGTAATCCAACCATGAACGTCACGGCGCCAGCACCAAGCGAAAGCGCACTGGCGTTAGCAAGCTTGTCACTCACAGTCATAAATCGCCACCTTTCTCTGGAAAAACGGGGTGTGTACTCAAATCCTAAAATAAATTGTATACTTTATTTTGTTCCTGTCAAGAGTTAAACCCAGCAGAACTCGTTGACCTGCGAGGTTGAGAAGTTGGTTCAATGAGATTTTGTTTGTGACCTATTTACGCCATGGCTGATATGAAGAAAGCCCACAAAACTAGTTTGTGGGCCCTTGTGGTCGCTTGCTGCAGTACCTCAGAGCGTCGCCGCTCGGCACTCGGCACACTGGCAACCACGCTCTGGACAGCGAGGGTCAATCACCAAACCAGACTTGTGGTGAATATACCCGTTGTCGCTCGTGTACACCTCGTTGCTGGATGAGTCCTCCTCGTCCTGCCCGTTGTGTCGTCTACATCGATCTGGATATCCTGCGTCACACATGCACATTGGCAGCCTCCAATTAGCATTATATCAAAGTATTAATAAAAAGTCAAGTACAATGTAAATATTAAAACAAGCCTTATTTTAAGAGTTATTTTGTAGACCTAATTAAACCCTGTCATTGCTTTACCGAGACCATCAGAAACAAAGGTTTCAAGGGCCTCATTAATTTTTTTGGATAGTTTTTTGAGCACGAGTAATTCTTCTGGTTTGAACTTGCCCATTATTACTTTCATCACCGCTTCTTCACCTTGGGGTTTGCGCATTTTGCCTGTTGGAGATGTTGGTGAGATACCAACCCGCACACGAGTAAACTTTTCTGTTTTGATTGCTTTTATTATTGACTCTAAACCTTTGTGTCCACCAGAAGATTTGTTAAAAGAAATTTTACTGCCACCAAAAGGTAAATCGAGGTCGTCATAAATAACCATTAATTTTTCCGCTGCCTTGATACTAGCTACTAGTGGCTTTATGCTACGTCCGGAATTGTTCATAAATGTATCAGGTAACACAAGAGTTACTGGTGTTTTGCCCACCTTGACTTTGGCAATCTGTGCAGAAAGTTTTTTGTCTTCCTTCCACTCAGCATCATATTGTTTGGCAAACATGGAAAGCAAAACCCGCCCCGTATTATGACGTGTGCCTTCATATTCCTCCCCCGGATTTCCCAACCCCACTATTACGTATGACATAGGATTATTCTATCATAGAATAATCCTAAATTTCTAATTTTTAATTAACCTAATTTCTAAACAATACCCAATCACCAATGACCAATAAAAAATGTATCACAAAATAAGTCATTTGGAATTTGGAGTTTAGTCATTTTTTAGGTTAATTAGAAATTAGTAATTAGAAATTGTCTTTCCCTGTTGTGTCAAGCTAACTTCCCCTGTATACTATCGCCATATGGAAGAAAAAATTGACTCTTTGATAAAAGAAATTCCAAAAAAAACTGGCTGGAAAGGAATACTGAAAGAGATTTTAATTTTTGTAATCATCGCCTTCGGAATAGTACTTCCCTTTCGTGTTTATGTGGCTGAACCATATCTAGTAGATGGTCGGTCCATGGATCCAACCTTTGCTACTGGAGACTATTTGATAGTTGATAAGCTCTCCTACAGATTTGAAACTCCAGAAAGAAACTCTGTGGTTGTTTTTAAATATCCAAATGACACAAGCAAGAGTTTCATAAAAAGAATAATCGGCCTACCAGGAGAGACGGTTACAATCAAAGATAATACTGTGACGGTTGTAAATTCAGAAAATCCAAATGGCTTTGTAGTTGATGGCTCTTATGTCACCCACCAATCCTTAGGCTCATACGAGAAAAAACTGGCAAAGGATGAATACTATGTTTTGGGAGATAACAGAACCGAAAGTTTTGATTCTCGTTATTGGGGACCACTTCAAAAAAAATATATAACCGGCAAACCAGTGGTGCGTCTTTTTGGTGTAGGAAGAATTGGAATAATCCCTTTTCCTATACTAAGTAAATTCAGTATTATTCCCGGCAATGACAAAAAGTGATATGGTCCCGTACGAAATTTATGTTATTTATCTTACGGGAAAGAAATTAGTAAATTATAGTTAATAATAAATAAAGGTGAAAAAATAACTTTTATTTTGTACGGGATGGCTGAAAAAGAGACAAAAAAAGAGAAAACATATTTTGAAGACATCACCGACAAGGTTGGGGAAATTGCCATACATTATGGTTTTACAGTAATTAAACCACCACAAATAAACAACGACGACTTACACAAATCAAAACAATTCAAGGACTTTGATTATTATGATGATGTTTTAGAAAAAATCGCTTTGACCCGATGGTATACGGAAGAAAGGTTGGACCAAGAAGCTCAGCCGATAGCTATTCATTATAAAAAACCCTTCACTGGTGTCCTAATTAAAAAGAAAACCAACATAGAGACCTATGGATTTGAAATCATGGGTAGTCTTAAAGCAACAAGTGAAGCTCTCCTTCTTAAGTGTGCTGTGGCCGTACTTGAGGAATGTGGTTATACAAATCTTTTTATAGACATAAATAGTGTTGGGGACAAAGAATCAATTGGAAAATTTGAACGTGAATTAAGTAATCACTTCCGTAAACAAGCCAGTACTATACCAGCGAGAATACGACAAGAATTTAAAAAAAATTACCACCTGATGCTCTTGGACACAAGAGACGAAACAAAGGATTTTAGAAAAAACATTCCACAACCAATTGATTATTTGTCGGAAAATAGCAGACTACACTTCAAAGAAGTTTTGGAGTGTGTTGAGGCTTTTGGTGTCGCCTATAAGATTAAACCAAGTGTTTTGTCTAATAAACTCTATGCATCAAATACTGTTTTTGAAATTCGAAAATTAAAAGAATCATTAGCTGATAAAAGTGACACCTTACTAACAGCAAGTGATGACGGAGAGCTTTTGGCTTGTGGGTATAGATACAATCATTTAGCCAAAAAAATCGGGGGAAAAAGGGAGATACCTACGACAGGAGTAACTATTTTTATTAGAAAAAATCCAGATATGTTAAAAAAGGTAAAAATTAAAAATATAAGAAAACCAAAATTTTACTTAGTACAACTTGGCTCTGTCGCTAAAATAAAAGCTCTTCATGTCGTAGAAATACTTCGAAAACAGAAAATCCCTATATATCACTCCATCACAAAGGATAAAATAACTGGGCAGTTATCGGGGGCAGAATATATGAAAGCTTCGCATGTATTAATAATCGGGCAAAAAGAGGCGCTTGAAAATACTGTGGTAGTAAGAAACATAACAAACCGAGAACAAGAAACGGTGTCCCTAAATGAACTCTGTGGTTTTTTAAAGAAGATAAATAAGACTAAAAAATAGGTTGAGTTTTTTAACTGTTTGTGTTAGGATGTAGCCCTATGATCCCGTACGAAATTTATGTTATTTATCTTACGGGAAAGAAATTAGTAAATTATAGTTAATAATAAATAAAGGTGAAAAAATAACCTTTATTTCGTACGGGATGATAAATGCAGAAGTAACAAAAACAGGCAATGAAAACAACGTAAACCTTATAAGACGATTTACAAAAAAGGTCCAAGGTTCCGGTGTTTTGTCTCGTGTACGCAGTATTAGATACGCAACACGCAAATTATCACCATATGTAAAACAAAAAAAAACCCTTAAAGTTCTCAAAAGACGTGAGGAAGTAGCCGAATTAATTAAGATGGGTAAAATGAGTGAATATACCAGAGGAGGTAAAAAATAAGATGAGAGAGAATGGTTTTTCAATAACAAATAAAACAAAAAGCACGCTTCCCCGCGTGTCTTTTGTTAATATAAAAAATATAGTTCTGGGAAAAAATTATTCTTTATCTCTTGTTTTTATAGGAGAAAGGAAATCGGCAGAACTAAATCTCTCATACCGAAACAAAAACAAACCGACAAATATTTTGAGTTTTCCGCTGGACAAAAAAACTCCTGTCTGCGCAGGCAGAGGAGAAATATTTATTACCCAAAAGGTGGCCAAAAAAGAAGCCGTTTTGTTTAATAGAAAACCAGACAATTTTATTGTTTTTCTATTTATCCACGGTCTACTGCATTTGAAAGGAATGGAACATGGTAGTAGAATGGAAAGAGCAGAAGCGAAATTGTGCAAGCAATTTCGAGTTTAAAGTTTATAAAGTTCTAAAGTTCATAAAGTCAAAACTTTTTTGAATTCACTTTACAAACTTTAAAACTTTTGACTTTATAACTTTCTCATGATGCGTAACACTACAGTAGGAATAGATATCGGTACACACCAAGTAAAAGTGGTGGTTGCAGAGCTCGTAAAAGAAGGAGGTAAACAAATTGCCCATATTGTCGGCACAGGACTAGCAGAATCAAAGGGCCTAAGACACGGCTACATTATTAATAATGAAGATGTGGTTGAGAGTATAAAAACCGCTGTCAAATCTGCAGAAAAAACATCTGGAATAAAAATCCACAAAGCTTTCATTGCGGTAAGTGGTATTGGTCTATCCGCAATGACCGGAACGGCCAGTATAATAATCAGTCGTGCCGATTCACAAATCACTGAATTAGATATTGAAAAACTATTGGAGATATGCGAGGAAGAGTTACCGGTTAATCTCATCCAGAACCATCGTATCCTACACAGCATACCAATACAATATAAGATAGACGGAAAAGCTGTTCTGGCTAAAAGCCCTTTGGATATGAAAGGAACTAAGTTGGAAATAAAAATGCTTTTTGTAACATGTTTGGAACCCCATTTAAATAGTCTGTTAGAAGCTGTGGATGAGGCTGGAATTGATATTGTAGACTGTCTGGCTTCTCCTGTCGCCGCTTCTTTTGTCACCCTCTCCAAATCACAAAAAATGGCCGGTTGTGTCTTGGCGAACATTGGAGCCGAAACAATCTCTATTGTGGTTTTTGAAAACAATATACCTATATCTTTAGAAGTGTTTCCCATTGGTTCAACTGATATAACCAACGATATAGCCCTAGGATTGAAAATACCCCTTGAAGAAGCAGAAAGTATAAAAATCGGAAATGTTGGCTCAAATTCTTTTCCAAAGAAAAAAGTAGACGAAATAATATCTGCTAGACTTTATGATGTCTTTGAGTTGATTGAAAGCCATTTAAAAAAAATAGGTCGCAATGAATTACTGCCGGCAGGTATTTTTATTACAGGCGGTGGTAGTTCTATTATAAATATTGAGGACTTTGCTAAAACAACCCTAAAACTTCCATCTCGAATCGCAACAATAAATCTGGGCGACCCAAAAAATAACACCAAGGACTCTACTTTAGTTGTGGCTTGTGGTTTATGTATGCTTGGTTCTTCAAAAGAAGAAAAAATAAACGTTGGACTTCGAAATACAATAAATCGGGCTGGAGGAAAAATAACTGGATGGATTAAACAATTCTTACCATAGTTGGGCCTGCCCCGTTAGAGTTAGGGTTAAAAAGTATAAAATTATTTAGAAAAACCATCTAAAATGGCTATTTTTGTGCGTAAAATTGAACATATAACTCTAATGGGGTCAATAGTTTTTATTTATACACTTTGGTGCTATAGTACTTTTACTAATTAATTTTAATTACAAACTATTATGCCTAAAATCAATCCAGATGTAGAAGCGTTTGCCAGAATAAAGGTTCTAGGAGTTGGTGGTTCGGGAAAAAACGCCTTAAACCATATGGTAAATTCCAAAGTTAAAGGAGTTGATTTTATTGCCATTAACACAGATTCACAGGACCTCCACCATTCATTTGCCAAAAGAAAAATCCATATTGGTAAAAACTTGACTCATGGCCTAGGTACTGGTATGAATCCAGAACTTGGTAAGCGAGCAGTTGAAGAAACAAAAGAAGAAATACAAGAAGCCCTAAAGGGTGCCGACATGGTTTTCATTACTTGTGGATTGGGTGGCGGTACAGGCACAGGTGCTGCTCCAATCATTGCTCGAATATCAAAAGAGATGGGAGCACTTACGGTGGCTGTTATTACAAAACCATTTTTCTTTGAAGGTCAGCAAAGAATGAAGTTGGCAGAATCTGGACTTGAGGAACTTCGTCAGGCAGTAGATGCAATCATTGTTATTCCAAACGATAGATTACTTTCAACCATCAATAAAGAAACAACAGCGAAAAGTGCGTTTGCAATTTGTGATGATGTTTTAAAATCAGCTGTTGAAGGTATCTCTGACCTTATCACTACGCCCGGAATTATTAATATCGATTTTGCTGATATAAAAGCCATTATGGAAAATGCTGGTTCCGCTTTAATGGGTATAGGTACTGCCACTGGAGAAAAAAGAGCCGAAGAGGCAGCTAAAATGGCTATAAATAGCCCTCTTTTAGAAGTTTCTATAAATGGAGCAAAAGGTGTTTTGTTCAGTATTGCTGGCGGTGATGACCTTGGTATGTTTGAAATTCAAGATGCGGCAAAACTGATAACAGAGTCAGTTGATCCAAACGCAAAAATTATATTTGGAACTGTAAAAGATGAGAAATTAAAGAAAGGAGAAGTTAGGATTACCGTTATTGCCTCAAATTTTCCAGAAAACTTCACAAAGAAAACTCTCTTTCAGTCAAACCAAATAATGGGCGGTGAGAAAGATAGTGAAAAAGACCTGCCCGCACAGTCAGGAGAAAAGGGGAAAATTTTTAATTCTATTCCTGCACTAACACCAACACCTGAAACACCAGAAAAAACAGAAATTGTGGAGGATGATGAGTGGGGCGCAGTACCCGCCTTCTTGAGGAGGTCAAAATTAAAATAAAATTACTAATTTCTAATTAACCTAAATAAATCCCAATGACCAAGTTGGTCATTGGGATTTGGTTATTATTTAGAAATTTAGTATAATTAGGTCAATTAGAAATTATTTTTTATGAATCAAATGTACGACCTTGTTATTGTGGGTGGTGGACCAGCCGGTGTATCAGCTGGTGTTTATGCTGCCAGAAAAAGACTAAAATCCTTAATAATCGCCCCAGATTTTGGTGGACAAAGCACAGTATCTGAAGATATTCAAAATTGGATTGGCACAACAAAAATCTCCGGCAAAGAATTGGCGGAGAATTTAAAAGCCCACTTACTTGCCTATTCCGGTGAGTCATTGGAAATAAAAGAGGGTGAAGGAGTTCAGGATATAAAGAAAGATGGTGAAAATTTTACTGTTATTACAGAAAAAAGAGAATACCAGACTAAAACCATACTAATTACTACCGGTAGTACCAGACGCAAATTGGACATCCCTGGAGCTGGAGAGTTTGATAATAAAGGCCTGACTTATTGCGCTTCGTGTGATGGACCCCTTTTCGCTGGTCAAGATGTCATTGTTGTGGGTAGCGGAAACGCAGCCTTTGAAACATCGGCACAACTGTTGGCCTACTGTAAAAGTGTCACGCTACTGAGTCGTTCTGATGCTCTCAAAGCAGATGCGATTACTATTTCTAAACTTGTACAAAATCCAAATTTTAAAATAATTACAAATGCGATCCCGGTTGAGATAAAAGGTGATAATTTTGTAAAAAGTATCGTCTGGGAAGATGGAAAAACGAAAGAGAGACATGAAATAGAAACCCCTGGAATATTTATTGAGATAGGTTTAATCCCCACAACTTTTTTTGCAAAAAATATCTTGGAATTAAATGAGGTCGGCCAAATTCCGACAGACCCAAGAACCCAACAGACAAAAGTGCCTGGTGTTTGGGCCGCTGGGGATTGCACAGACGGGCTATATCATCAAAATAATATCGCCTCAGGAGATGCGGTGAAAGCACTGGAAGACATATATGTAACCCTACGGACTAAGTAAATAAATTATCCAATACTCCATTAAAAATAACGGGTTAAATTTCAGTTTCTATTGTGATTGTTAAGTTAATGTATTTGGGTGTAACATTTTCTCCTTTGAGCCATGCTGCTATTTTATGAACACCCGTACGTTTAGGGATTACAATTAAAGGTGTAGAGTAATTGAGGTTGGTCTTTTTTTGTATATACTCGCTTTCAAAACGGACGATATTGTCTCGTTCATAAACATTGTAACCATTTTGTTTTTTAATTTCAAAAGCATCTTTTGGAAACTGAAAGCCTATTTCAGTTTTATTAGCAGATATTTGTGTCTCAGAATTACAAAAAGTTATCTTCCAAGACAACTCCCTTCCAAGTATTCCTACAGGCAAGACATCACCATCCTTAACTTTTTCCCTATCTATGGTTAGATGACAATCTTTTACTCTTAAACTTTGTGGGTCTGTATTTTTTAAAATACCCTGTAGGGTTTCCAGTATCACCCGCTCACGTTCTTCTTTTTTGTTATCACGTAACAAGGTAGCATCTGCAATTAATTTAATTAAACTCCACATGAGAATCTGAAATAATACAAGCAGAATCAGACTTGTAATTATAAAAAATTTAAAATACATACTTAGTGCTAATACAGCAAACACTATCGAAAAAACAGGGGGAATCACCAGAAGTGGCAAATAATAATTTGGATTTAGAATTAGTAGTTTATATCGCTTCACCAATAATTGCCAAAATAGTTTTATCACCCAACGTTGTCTACTCGATTCATTTACCTTTATGTCCTGAGTAATTTTTGATATTTCTTCTTGATGAATTCTGCTAACTTCCTCTCGACCTTGGGCAAACACTGATAGAAGTATCCCCACCATCGGAACTGCAAGACTTATAAAAGCAATTATGAAAGGAATATAAACCGTAAATATTAGTTGTGAAAGTGTTGATGTTGCTTCCATGTTTTTATATAGTTAATTTTATATTTGGTGACCTCACGGAGAGTCGAACTCCGCTTCTAGCCTTGAAAAGGCTATGTCCTAACCGATAGACGATGAGGCCATGAAAACTAACATAACATTTAAATAACAATCCGCGCTTCCCTCCTTACAGGAGCAGTACACCTTGTCAATTTTTTCATTCATTTCATTCTGAAAAAATCAGGCAAGGTCTTGCGCTTGGGTCCCAACCCAAGCTCACCTCTCAAAGGCCTATATCCGACCGATAGACGATAGGGCCAAAGAACCCTACAAATATAACATCTTTTGTATAAAAAGCAAAAATATGTTAGCTTATATGAAAATAAGCGTGGTTAGCTCAGTTGGTAGAGCGTCTCATTGACGTTGAGAAGGCCACAGGTTCGAGTCCTGTACCGCGCACAAAATCACAATTAGGTTGATTTTCGGTAAGCGGTAAAAAGCCATATTATGGCTTTTGACAGAACTCGAAAACCTTTGATAGTTTTTTGTTGGCTTGCAAAACAAAAAACAGAAAAGGTGTACTGACTCTGTAAGAGTCGAATGTCCTGTACCGTGCACAATACTACACGCGAGAAAGTCGTTCTCTGATTCTGGTAACCAAATCATTTATTGTCCAGTTCGATTTGACTAAATAGTAAGCGGGTTCATTGTCTGTAATTGCCTTCATAATCTTATCGTTATCCGCACTAAGATTTGTCAGAAGAATGATAGGAACATTCTTCCCCCACTCATTTGTTTCTCGTAACTTTTTCATCATTGTTAATCCATCCATCTTGGGCATAATAATATCAAGTAGAATTAAGTCTGGATGTTCTCGTAAAGCAATTACCAGCCCACTTTCACCATCATTTGCCTCAAGTACACTAAAACCTTCGAGAGCTAACTTATCATGAATCACTTTTCGAAGTGAAGCATCATCTTCAATTTCCTCAATCACAAGTACTTTTTTATTTTTTGATTCATCATTCATAATATTTTTGGCTACAAACTATTAAACATTAATTTTTTGACACCAGAGGAAACGAAACATAAAATGTCGTTCCTTCTTTTTTTCCAGATTTAAACCATATTTTTCCACCAGATTTTTCTACAACCGATTTCACAATATATAGCCCCAGTCCATTACCCTCAGAATTTTTTTGTTTGGCCAGCTCATCTCGAAAAAGTTTGGTAAAAATTTTGGGCTGGGCTGAAAACGGAATCCCCCCTCCACTATTCCAAACCTCAATTAAAATATCTCGACCTTTAGCAAAAATACTTAAACGAATTTCACCACCATCTTCAACATACTTAACGGCATTTCCGAGTAAATTTTGAAAAATCATCCTGGTTTGTTGTGGGTCGGCAGAAATAATCGGCAGAGACGGTTCATATTGTTTATTAATAGTAAGTTTTCTGGATGTAATCTGTGGCGTAAGTTCTGTAAAGACACTTTCAGCAACATCTTTGAATTGCACCGGCTCTGGTTGAATGACAAAAGTGCCTAATTCTAAACGAGATACATCAAGTAATGTATTTACAAGTTTTATCATTCGCTGATTACCAGTATAGATTTCTTGCAAATATTCCTTTTGCTTGGACAAAACTTCTCCAGCATCCCCATTTAAAATCATCTCCGCATACCAGTTGATAGCGGTCAAAGGGGTCCTGAGTTGATGGGAAACCAGAGAAACAAACTCTGTTTTTGCTTTGTCAATTTCCTTATCTTTTGTGATATCACGAAAAACATCAACAACCCCAATAATTTTTTCTTCCAATATTACTGGACTCACTGTAATCTCAACAGGAAACGCTACCCCATCTTTACGAACATAGTAAAAATCAGTAGAAATATCGGATATAATTTTTTTGCCTGTCCTAAGAACAATTTGTATTGGTCTGTCTTTTTCAGGCACATTATTTCCTTCTTTATCCCTCATTAACCAAATTTTGTTGTATGGTTTCCCCTTACACTCGGGGGGAAAAACACCCAGAAGTTCACCAGCAGCATTACTCATTTCTATTATTTTTCCTTCATTATCAACCACTACGAAACCATCACCAACACTGGTTAAAATAGCTTCCTTTTTAATCTTTTCCCTTTCAATTAAAAATTTGGAGGTAGCCAACTCAAGATTTTGTCTTGTCAGAGGTTTAAAAACAAAATAAAGAAGAACTGGATACATAATCAAGATAAGAATAAAAGAATCAATAAACGTTTCAAATAGATGAGAAAAAATAAATAGATACTGGAAGGACAGCATTATGGCCATTTCTACAAAAAATATAGCCAAACTTACAAAGATAAATAGATGAACCGGGTTGTCTGGACCTAGATGTAAAAAAGACAAGACTTTTTTTGAAGTGGTCCTGTTTTGGTTTGTGTTTTGTTGATTAGTTTTATGTGTACTCATGAAGAAAAATTCTGTTCGTCTGGGCTTCATGAGCCTCTACAAATTTATTTTTGTATCTTATGTACTCTTTTTTATAATAATTTCAGTACCAACATAGAACATTACACTTCTTTTATTATCTAAAATGGGTGAAACGATAAGCTTAACTTCATACTGCTCGCCATTTTTTCTCTTGTTTAAAATAAGACCTTGAAAGATTTTCTTTTCTTTTTTTATCACCCTCCACATATTTTTATAAAACTCCAACGACATTATGTTTCCCCATAAATCTGACGGCTTGTGTCCTATAGCTTCAGTACTATTATATCCAGTTGCCTTCTCAGTCGCTTCGTTTATATATAAAATTTTTCCTTTTGGGTCAGTAATGATTATTTGATCTAGATTTTTCTCAAAAGCAATAGTTAAGGCACCACAACGTGCGCACTTTATCTCAAGATGCTTTGAAGATAAACTTTTTGCAAGAAGTTTATTACACTTTGTGCAACGAACGTGTTCTCTGTAGTTTTCTGTTTTTTTGATAACTTCGCTCATTATAATTCGCATAAAGCGATTTGAGCTTCAAGGAGCTTCAATGGACTACACTATTGTAACATAAAAACAAATATAAAAGTGGAAAACTCTGATTATTTGATTAAATTAATTAAAATGCTACTCTTAAATACACATTGTTATGATTATTCTAAGTATAGAAACCAGTTGCGACGACCCCAGTACCAGAGCAAAGCTCAGTACACGGCGAGAAGCTCGGTACGGGGCGAGAAGTGCCATATTTAATTATTTTTTAATATAAACCATGAGAATCCTATCGATTGAGACAAGCTGTGACGAAACTGCAATAAGCATAGTTGAAGCAGAGGGGGGGTTAGAATCCCCTTCTTTTAAAGTGCTCGGGAACGTACTTTTCTCACAAATAGACATTCACAAGGAATATGGGGGTGTTTATCCAATGTTGGCTAAAAGAGAACATGCGAAAAATCTTCCACCACTACTAAAAAAGGTTTTGACGGAAGCTAGTATGTTTACAGTATGCGATGTGTCATATAGTAAAGAAAAATGGAATGAGGTAGAAAAAATTCTAAACAGAGAAGAAGGTCTATACGAAGAATTGAAAAGCACTCTTGAAAACGTGAAGAAACCAGACATAGATGTTATATCTGTAACATCAGGCCCGGGACTTGCTCCAGCCCTGTGGGTAGGAGTCAGCTGTGCTAAAGCCCTGGGAATACTTTGGGATATTCAAGTGATACCGATAAACCACATGGAGGGACATATTGCTTCAGTTTTATTAAATAAAACTGAAGCAGTCGAAAGTAAAATCCGATTTCCTGCTTTGGCTCTTTTGGTATCTGGTGGTCATACCCAACTAGTAAACATGCTAGATTGGGGAAAATATGAGATTCTAGGAGAAACTCTTGATGACGCTGTCGGTGAGGCCTTTGACAAGACGGCAAGAATGCTTGGACTTCCCTATCCTGGTGGACCAGAAATATCTCGTCTGGCAGAACGAGCTCGGACAGAAAACCTTCCGCATCTGGCAAAATTTCCTAGACCAATGATACATTCTGACAACCTAAATTTTTCTTTTTCTGGATTAAAAACTTCGGTGCTTTATTATTTAAGAGACTATTTTAGTGATACAAATTCCCCATCTGAAAATGAAAAGGCCGACATGGCTAGAGAATTCGAAGACGCCGTAGTAGATGTTTTGAAAAGTAAAACCAAAAAAGCCCTTGACCAAACTGGGGCAAAAACACTTATTATCGCTGGGGGGGTAATAGCAAATAAAAAAATCCGGTCAGCATTTATGGATTTCGAAAAAGAATATTCTGAATTAATTATAAGAATCCCAACAAATATTATGGCCACAGACAATTCACTGATGATTGCTTGTGCAACTTATATCAACATAGTTTTACGGCCAAACGTACTCACAAACATAGAAACAATAGTGGCTGATGGAAATCTAAGGTTGAAATAAAAATCAATATATATTATAATACCCCTTTGGAAGTACAAAAAAGAAAGATGCCCGCGTAAGCGGGTTCTTTCTTTTTAATTCAAATCAATCTCCTTGTTGATATCCTCTATCTTCTTATTCTGACGCCACTCTCTATACCATAGATACGACACGATAGCGATTATGATTAACAAAATCCAATTTAGTAATCGGCAAGAACAGTTGAGTGCTCCCGCAGAACATCTAAGTCCAGTCCAGTCTCCAACTTTATTCCATGCAAACAATGCGTTTGCAGTAAACCTAGAAGCAATACCAACTGTTGTGGTTGAAACTCCAGCAAGGGTGGTATTTTCTGTTGTTGATGCTACGCCCACTTCATTAGTTGGTGAAATTAATGGGGTAAATGGAGTTGTTGTAGCTGTAGGAGTTATTCCAGGTGTTGGTAATGTAATACCGGCACTCTGCAAACCAAGTAAGAAGTTTCTGTAAGTATCTATTTCTGTTTGTTGTTGAGCAGTAACTGGGAAAGCCATTCTACAGTATATCTCGTTAACTTTTTTCTTAGTCAATATATATGTATAACTTGTTGGAGCAGTATGTCCCCATGGAGTTAAGATATCTCCAGCATATCTAGCTTGAAAGGCATCGAGAGCAACAATGGTCTGGTCATCATACACGCCAGTTATTTGTACACTACTGAATCCTTCCAAATCTCGTAGAAACACTTGAAGTTTTCTTACTTCAACAGGATTGTTGTTAAAATCTTTTCTAAGATAATCATATAAGTAATAACATGAACTTGGTGGTGGAGTGGTTGGTGTTCCAACTGGCACATCAACTCTTGCGGTGTTATTTGATGGAAAGGGGTCCGTTTGGGCCGCATAAACATTAATTGAATTAATTAGTATTCGTCCTTCAAACCCTGCTTTCACTGTACCATTAATAACAAGAGTTGTTGATGAGGCATTATTTAGGTTGTTTATTGTCCACATACCATTTCCAGGATTATATGAACCCAAGGTTGGTGCTGCTGAAACAAAATTCAAACCTGAGGGAAAGGTATCTACAGCTGTTACTGCTGTCGCATTATCTGGACCATTATTTGAAACGGTAATAGTGTAAGTCAAACTATCACCAGAATTAACACTTGTTTTATTTGCTGTTTTTGTAACAACAAGATTGGATGTTGGAGTATATCCTCCTCCGCCGCCACCTCCCCCACCTCCACAATTTGATGTACAGGGAGGAGTAATAGTATTAACTGAAACATTTACGGTTGAAGTATTGTTTGCAGGATTAGAGTCGGGTTGAGCAGATGTAGCCGTTGCTGTGTTTGGTATGGTTTGTCCTTGAGTACCAGGTTTAACTGTGGTAACCAAAGTCATGGTTGTGGATGAAGCATTGTTTAAGTTACCAACAGTCCACACCCCTGTTGATGTAGCATAATTACCTAAAGAAGTAGTGTAGGAAACTAGGTTTAACTTAGAATTTAATATGTCCGTTACTGTTACTCCTGTAGCAGTATTTGGTCCGTTGTTTATTAGAGTAATTGTATATGTTATTGTGTCACCTTCATTTGCTGTGGTTCTACTTGGTACTTTTGAAACTGATAGGTCAGCACCCGAAACTGGATTGGTGATCGTAATAACTAATGTTCTCATATCTATTCCCCCAATACATTGGTTAATAGCAATTAATGTCACATTATATGTTCCTGTTTGTGTGGGTGTGCCACTAATGGTGTTTGTTGTAGAATTAAAAATTAAACCTGGAGGAAGACTACCTAATATTGAATATGTGGTGGCTGTTGTTGATGATGCAACAAGTGTGTAACTAAATGATTGACCAACAATTCCACTTGCCGTAAGAGAGGACGTAAATTGTGGAACGGGACAAAATTGGCCGGGGTTATCTTTTTCAAATACCACTACTGTCCTATCAGCATTACCAGCTGTTAGTGCAACTTGCCCATCAGCATTTACATTTGAATTATAATTAAAGAAGTCAAAGACATTATTTATTGCTTGTGTATCTTGGTCATTATATTGTGGTACAAGCCATAAAGTTCCAACGACTGCTAGTGGTGAATAATGGTATGTACCTAAAGGCAAGTTGTCATAGGTTACACAATCTGCATCATTAACACCTAATATTACATTTTTGTTTGGAGAAAATGTTGAGGTTATCCAATTTTTTGTTTGGATTGTGTTGTGTAAAAAGTCAGTTGAAGTTGCAAGATTTAGGGAGAAAACACCTGCGGGCAAATTGTTAGTTGATGTAGCTATATTATTATTTATGTCCGTAAGCATGAGACACATTGTTAACTTTCCTGTGGTGGGTGGAACTCCATTAACCCCAATATTCACCGTAGAAGTATTATTCCCGGGTGTAGGGTCTGTTTGTGTGGCTGTTGTTGATGCTGTGTTTGGTATGGTTTGTCCTTGAGTACCGGGTTTAACTGTGGTAACCAAAGTCATGGT